>Ga0116225_1000007_pt1 | contig 254954 bp, 221 predicted proteins | sample Sb_taG_8_FD_88968 | JGI IMG/M metagenome (GOLD analysis project Ga0116225, IMG submission 88968) | Peat soil microbial communities from Weissenstadt, Germany - Sb_50d_c_BC metaG | ecosystem: Environmental > Terrestrial > Soil > Wetlands > Peat | place: Germany: Weissenstadt | collected 2010-09-21 | reverse complement strand
CTTCGCTGCAACGCCTTCGCTTCCCGTTCTGCCTTGTCCATGCCTCGCCTCGCCAACATTGACTATCATGTTGGACCACGCGACATCAAACAAGTTGCAAAGCATTTATGCAAGTCTCAATAATAATCAATGCAGCGACATTGGATGCAAGACAATCACGTACTGTGGGGTCGACGCAGTTTGGAGTCTGGTCCAAGAAGCGGCTCCAGCTTCTTGTAACCGGCAGGGGCGAATCGGACACTTTCTGACACCGATAAGCAGACGGTCGCGATAGACCGCAGAGGGTCAGCTTCGCTCATTGCCAGCGCCTACCGAAATTCATAGCGGCACTCCCACACCTAGGTGATGGAGTCGACACTGGAGCCCTCGAAATGTCGTATTTCACTCGCAGATTGCTAGAATAAATTCCATGGCTCTGAAGCGACCGAAGTGGAAGGAGGGGACAGTCATCGTGCTCGAGCACGTGTCGGCACTTCTGAAGGGCAATCCCTTGGGTGATCCGCACGTACGTAGACTCGCCGTCTGGCTGCCGCCGCAGTACGACGCAGCACGCTCGCGTGTCAGGCGCTTCCCGATGCTCATGGACATGGTGGGGTTTACGGGCTCGGGCCTCTCGCACATTGCCTGGAAGAACTTCAGTGAAAATGTGCCCGAGCGCGCGGCGCGGCTGGTGCACGAAGGCAGGATGGCTCCGGCGATCATAGTTTTTCCGGATTGCTTCACGGCGCTTGGTGGAAACCAGTACGTGAATTCCTCGGCCGTCGGCCCCTACGCAGATTACCTGATCCGCGAAATCATTCCGTTCGTAGACCGGGAGTTTCGAACCTCTGCCTCGCGCGAGTATCGGGGATGTTTCGGCAAATCATCCGGCGGCTACGGGGCGATCATCCATGGAATGAAATATACCTCGACCTGGGGCGCGATCGCCGATCACTCGGGTGATGCCTATTTTGAATACGTGTACTGGTGCGATTGGCCCAACAACCTGAATGAGCTAGCGAAATTCCGTTCGCGACCGCTGAGATCCGGTCGTTACGACGTCCTGAAAACTCAGCGGGGCGCCGACCGCGGCTTTGATGACGGGCGCGTAGCGCGCTTTCTGGCGGCCGTATGGAAGAAGCCAAAGTTATCGTCAGCGGAAGGCCATGCGCTCATGAACCTGTGTATGGCGGCAACCTACGATCCCGATCCGAAGGCGCCCAATGGGTTCAGGCTCCCGTTCAATCTGGAAACCGGGGAGGTTCTTCCCGAAAGATGGAAAGTCTGGCAGGGGCATGACCCGATTCGCCTTGTCGATCGTTATCGGAGGAACCTGCGATCGCTGCGCGGGATCTATCTAGATTGCGGATCGCGGGATCAGTACCACATCCACTATGGCATGCGAATTCTTTCAAAGCGCCTTCAAGCCGCGGGTATTGAGCACCGCTATGAGGAATTCGACGATGACCACTCCGATATCGATTACCGGATGAATGTATCACTCCCATTCTTGACCCGCGCCCTGCGATAAGCCTAATCGGAGCAGGCTGCAGTGTTCTTCCGCCAAATGGCGCACGAGTTCTATAATTGGTTACTGGCAGTTACGTGCGTGGAGTCGGTAACGAGCCTGTGGCGCGCACTAGATTGATTCCCCAGAGCTGCCGTTCGCGACCGGCCGCAAGGGGTCTAGGCCGTGTGAAAACTCAATGAGCCAGAACTTTTTTGTTCCGGTACGTGCACTAAACGGTCTCTCGAGCTACCCAAGTGCATCAGAACAGCACATACGTGCCCCATTTCACGACCTCGTGAAATCCTCGCAGACGTTTTCACACATAGCCTCGGTCAATGCCGGTCGGCCGCCCGCCGGATTACCGATTCACTCCGCATAAAGGCAAAGATCCCAGGGGTAGGCACTCGCACACGTCCAGAGGGCAAGCGATGCGCCTACTTCCAAGTGGCGATCGCCGCAGCGTCCCATTCCTGGACGATGCGCGGGTCGACGTTGAAGTTGCTGTAACGGATCCAAGTGGGCCGCACGCGCCAATAAACCAGTCCAGGCCAGGTCAGCCGGGTGGGGCCGTCGCGATAACGCTCGAAATAATAGGCCTGGACGCCGGGCAGCTCGGCCTCAGTGGGAACCTCCGCAATGCCTTCGTATTGCACGGTGCGTTCGTGCTCGCAGCCGATAACGAAGGCGACACGGGGATTCTGTACGAGGTTTTGATGCTTGCGCGACTGAGTCACCGTATCAAAAAGAAGCTCCCACCGGTCCGTGATGGCGACATAGATCACTGCCGCCTGTGGGGCCCCTTGAGGACTGACACTTGCCTCGACGGCCCAGGGCTGGGCGAGCATGAAGGACAGCAGCTGGGTTGGGGTGAGGGGGTGATGATCTTCAATCATAGGCTAATAGTGCCTGATGGCCAGCCCTTCGGCATTCGTGGAAACCGTAGCCGAGGTCCTCGGGCCGAGCAATCAGGGCAGCTGCTTCAAGTGCAAGGCTGAGCGATCACGCAGAAGATCCTGCTGGTGGTGACCTGCGTGCCGCCCCTTGCGAACTCGCGAACGGGTTGTCCCGTTGCCGGTGTCCCCCGCTTTGTACACCGACTGTCTCGGCGAACGCGTCGGGCGCTGTCGCAAAGCTCGTCTCTGCAGGGACGGGTCCACGTCTGCGGCGAGTAGGCGTGGGGCTGCCTGGTGACGCGCGCTCGCCTTCTCGAGCGAAACGTCCGGATAGGTGCCCAGGGCCAGCGTCTTCCGTTTCCCGTGGCAGCGATCGTTGCGTCGTGCTTGCCCCTGAAATTGTCAGCTGATCGCAAATTTCCGTACGACGGGCTTGCGCTCGTATCCGAGGGTAGCACAAGCGATTGATCTGGCGGAGAGAGAGGGATTCGAACCCTCGAAGGGCTTTTGACCCTTACACCCTTAGCAGGGGTGCGCCTTCGACCACTCGGCCATCTCTCCGTGAGCGAGTGCCGGCGGCGCCGGGTCGCGGCGCAATCATACTGAAGGGCTGGGGCCAGGGCAAAGAACGGCTGCCCACACGAACCGGGCCTCCACCAACCGGCGGTCAACTCGTCGGCGTGGTTTCCGTCTGCGCGGTTTCCGCGCTCTCGTGCTTGATGCGATGGAAGATTTCCTCGCGCTGCACCGAGACCGACTTGGGCGCACTCACGCCCAGGCGCACCTGGTTGCCCTTCACGCGCAGCACCGTCACACTGATCTCATCGCCAATCATCACGGCCTCGCCGATTCTACGCGTCAGGATAAGCACTTACGGGATCCTCCATATTCCACCTGCGGCGCTCGCACGCGCTTCCGAGCGTGCAGCACGGCTACGGGTTGCGATCGAAGGGGTGCAGGCAGGCAACTGCCCCCGCCAATACATTCAAACTGTTGCCGTCGCGAACAGTCTCGGCTGATACGGCTAAAAGAGCACGTTAAAATTCATCAATGCGCTGCCAGACGCGCACGAACCCACGGGGTGACGCTGGCAAGCGCCCCGTCGAGCGCCTGCGGCTTGCTGCCTCCGGCCTGGGCGAAGTCCGCTCGTCCACCGCCTTTACCACCGACTTGGGCCGCGACCGCTCCAATTAGTTCCCCCGCCTTCACGCGCCCGGTCTGGTCGTGGGTCACACCCGCGACCAATACCACCTTCGAATCCGACTCCACGGAGCCGAGCACAACGATGGCCGAGCCCAATCGACTCTTTAATTGATCAACCGCTGAACGCAGCGCGCCGGCATCGGCGCCATCCACTCGCGTGGCGAGCACCATCACACCGCCGACATCGACCGCCGACGCCGCCAGATCGGTTCCCTGGCCCAGCGCCAGCTTGTCCTTGAGCCCGCGATTCTCCTTCTCCAGCGCTCGAATACGCTCGAGTGCCTCGCGCACCTTAGTGGCTGTCTCATCGGGCGAGCCGTGCACCAGCTCCGCGATACCGGCAAGCAGCGTGTCCAGCCGGTTGACGTAGTCGAGTGCCGCCTTGCCCGTGACCGCCTCGATCCGCCGCACGCCTGCCGCCACACCGGATTCACTGACAATATGAAATATCCCGATATCCCCGGTTCTCTTTACATGCGTACCGCCGCACAGCTCGGTCGAGAATTCGCCCATCGACAGCACACGCACCCGGCTTTCGTACTTCTCGCCAAACAGGGCCATGGCTCCAGCCGCGATCGCGCGCTCATAGTCCATCATTCGCGTCGTCGCTTCGGAATTGGCCCGGATCTCGGCGTTGACCAGCTGCTCGACCTGAGCGCGTTCCCCGCTCGAGAGCGGCTGAAAATGCGAGAAGTCGAAGCGCAGCCGGTCAGGCGCCACCAGCGACCCCTTTTGCGTGACGTGCGCGCCGAGCACCTTGCGCAGCGCCGCGTGCAGCAGATGTGTCGCCGAATGATTGAGGCGGATCGAGCCGCGGCGCTCGGCGTCGATCCGCGCCAGCACGCTGTCACCGACCTGGAGACGGCCGGCGGCCAGTCGGCCGATATGCGAATGCGCCGCGCCGCGCTTTTGCGTGTCCTCGACCACGAAGCGAGTCGCCGCGGGGCCGAGCAATTCACCGCTGTCGCCGACCTGCCCGCCGGCTTCCGCGTAAAACACCGTCCGATCGAGGATCACTTCGCCGCGCTCGCCGGCGGCGAGCGAATCCACGCTGCCGCCATCGCGCAGCAGCGCCACCACGCGTCCCTGACACTCGACCGCCTCGTAACCGCAGAACTCGCTGCGCTCCGCGACCTGTGCATCGCCGCGTGGAGCCACGCCGAACTTGCTGGCCGCGCGCGCCCGCTCTCGCTGCGCCTCCATCTCGCGCTCGTATCCGGCCATATCGACCTTGAGCGAGCGCTCGCGTGCGATGTCGGCGGTCAGATCCGGCGGAAAGCCGTAGGTATCGTGCAGCAGGAACACCAGCGTCCCCGGTACGGTGTCTCCGCCCTGCTCGCGCATACGCCCATCGAGCTGCAGCATCCCGGCGGCGAGCGTCTCGGCAAACCGCTCCTCCTCCTGCCTGAGCATGCGTGCCACCTGGTCCGCCGCGCACGCCAGTTCCGGGAACGCGCTCCCCATGGTCGCCACCAGGGCGGGCACAATCTTATAAAAAAACGGCTGCGCCTGGCCTAGCTGATACCCATGGCGCACCGCGCGCCGGATGATGCGCCGGAGCACATAGCCGCGTCCCTCGTTCGAAGGCACGACGCCGTCAACGATCAGAAAGCTGCAGGCGCGGATGTGATCCGCGATCACCCGCAACGAGGGCGACGAGCGCTCGGTGCTCCCCGTGGCCTCGGCCGCCGCCGTGATCAGATCGCGAAACAGGTCGATGTCATAGTTGGAATGTACGCCCTGCATGACCGCGGCCAGGCGCTCGAGCCCGGCGCCGGTGTCGACCGACGGCTTCGGCAATGCCGTGAGCGTGCCGTCGGCGGCGCGCTCATACTGCATGAACACCAGGTTCCAGATCTCGACGTAGCGATCGCTGTCCTCATCCGACGAGCCTGGAGGACCACCCGGCACTTGCGGACCGTGATCGTAGAAGATCTCGCTGCAGGGGCCGCAGGGGCCGGTATCGCCCATGGCCCAGAAGTTCGATTCCTCGCCCATGCGCCGCACCCGCGCCGCATCGACGCCGATCTCCCGCGTCCAGATGTCCGCGGCCTCATCATCGTCGCAGTACACGCTCACCCACAGCCGCGCCGGATCCAGCTTCAGTCGGCCGGTGAGAAATTCCCATGCGTAGCGGATCGCCTCGCGCTTGAAATAGTCGCCGAACGAGAAATTCCCGAGCATCTCGAAAAAAGTGTGATGCCGCGCGGTGTAGCCGACGTTCTCCAGATCGTTGTGTTTGCCCCCGGCGCGCACGCAACGCTGGCTCGACACCGCGCGCACGTAATCGCGCTTTTCCTTGCCGAGGAACACGTCCTTGAACTGCACCATGCCGGCGTTGGTGAACAGCAGCGTCGGGTCGTTGCCCGGCACCAGCGAGGAGGACGGCACGACCGTGTGGCCGTGCTCGCGGAAGTAGTCGACAAACGCGCGGCGCACGTCCGCCGCGCTCATGTAAGGCGGTTTTACAGTCATGTCTTAGGAGTCTGTGTCCAAGTCGGTCTCCAAGTCGTCAGTCCCGGCGGGCCCGAGAGCGGACCGAATATCATCGTTGGAAAAGCCCCGATATTGCAAAAAGCGCATCTGTCGCGCCTTGTCCGGCCAATTGCGCGGCGGTGCGCGCCCGAAGCGGCGAGTCAGCACCTGGCGCGCCAGACTCACCCACTCGCCGTGCGACTCCAGTTGAGTTTCGATCAGCGCAGCCTGCAACCCGAGCTCGGCCAGATCGCGCCGGATGCGCAGCGGTCCCTGGCCGCGTTCGGCCCGATAGACCACGAACTGGCGCGCATAGCGCTCATCGTCCAGATAGCGCCGATCGATCAGATCCTCGAGCGCCGCGCGCACGGCATCAGCCTCGAAGCCCTGCGCCGAGAGCTTCGCGCCCAGCTCGACCGAACAGAAATCGCGCCGCGCCAGCAGCGTCACGGCCGCGGCCAGCGCCGCCGCCGGCTCGCCGGCCTGCTCGCTCGCTGCGCGGCCCTTAGGCTGTCTTTTCCTCGACACGCTTCGGCGGCAGCAATTTCAGACGGATCTTCTGTTCGATGTCCGCCGCGATGTCCTTGTGCTGCTGCAGATACAGACGCGTATTGTCCTTGCCCTGGCCGATGCGCTCGCCGTTGTAGCTGTACCAGGCGCCGGATTTGTCGATGATGCCATGCGCAGCACCGAGCTCGATGATCTCGCCCTCGCGCGAGATGCCCGAACCGTACATGATCTCGAATTCAGCCTCGCGAAACGGCGGCGCCACCTTGTTCTTGACCACCTTGACGCGGGTCTGGTTACCGACCACTTCCTCGCCATTCTTGATCGCGCCGATGCGGCGAATATCCAGTCGCACCGAGGCATAGAACTTCAGCGCGTTGCCGCCGGTCGTGGTCTCCGGATTGCCGAACATCACCCCGATCTTCATGCGGATCTGGTTGATGAAGATCACCATGGTATTCGAGCGCTTGATGTTGCCGGTCAGCTTGCGCAGCGCCTGCGACATCAGCCGCGCATGCAGCCCCATCTGCAGCTCGCCCATCTCGCCTTCGATCTCGGCCTTCGGCGTCAGCGCTGCGACCGAATCGATCACCACCACATCGACCGCGCCCGAGCGCACCAGCATGTCGGTAATCTCCAGCGCCTGCTCGCCCGTGTCCGGCTGCGACACCAGCAGGTCCTGCACGTTGACGCCGAGCTTCTCGGCGTAGGATGCATCGAGCGCGTTCTCGGCATCGACGAACGCGGCCGTGCCGCCCCCGCGCTGGATCTCGGCCACCACCTGCAGGGTCAGCGTGGTCTTGCCTGAGGATTCCGGGCCATAGACCTCGATCACGCGGCCGCGCGGCAGGCCACCGATCCCGAGCGCGATATCGAGCCCTAGCGAGCCGGTGGACACCGCCTCGACATCGTAAGTCGCCGCGGCATCGCCCAGACGCATGACCGAGCCCTTGCCGAACTGCTTCTCGATCTGTCCGAGTGCGGCGGCCAGTGCCTTTTTTCGGTTTTCATCGATGCGTGGTTCCATGCCTGGCGATCCTCTGGGAATTACTGCGGCGCGAGTGATGATGAATTATCCCACAAGAAGTCGCCATGCGCGGACGCAAAACGGCGGGGGAGCCACGAAAATGCACCGCCTGCAGACGGCGCCGCTGCCTTACCGCTGCTTTACCGCTCGAGGCCGCAGCGGCCAGGACGCCAGCGTGGCGTAGCGGCGGCCCTCCGAGGCGCCGCAAACTTGCGCCCCAAGCGCCTGACTTTCCGCCAGATAGAAGCGCGCGACCCGCAGCTTCAGCTGCAGCGCTGGCCACGCATCACCGGCGAGTTCGGCGGGCAAGCGCTGCGGCATCACGCCCCGGACCAAGGTCAGATGCGGCAGCCACGGCTTGTGATCCGGCGTAAGTCCCACCTCCCGCGCCGCCGTCGCCAGCGCCTGCGCCAACTCGAGGGCCGCCGGCGGCACGCGCGCCACGGTCGCCGCCAGAATCCGTGCCTCGCGCCACAACTCGAGGCCTTCGAACTCGAGCTCGAACGACGCCGCCTCGATCTGGCCGGCGCGTATGCACAGCGCCGCGAGCTCCGCTTCGCCGACCGCACCCAGAAAACAGAGCGTCACATGCAAATCAACCTGCGCCAGGGCCCTTCCCCCGGCCGCGGTCACCACGGGCGCCGCGGCTTCGATCAGTCGCGAACACCACGAGCCTTCCGGCCAGATCGCGAAGAACAGCCGCCGCAACTGCATCATCTCCCCAGCTGCCTTAAGGTCACGCCGGCGGCCTAGAGGCTCGCCGCGGCCTTCAGGTCTTGCCCTTGGCCACCGCCGCGGCGATGACCAGCCGCAATGCCGTCGCCACGGCGGCACGGCGGATCGCCTCGCGATCGCCTGCGAACTGGTGCTGTTCGGCCACCGGCGCCGCGGCGCGCTGCGCCAGCGCAAACCAGACCAGGCCCACGGGCTTGTCCGCGGTACCGCCATCCGGCCCGGCGATGCCGGTGATCGCCACGGCCAGATCGGCGCCGCTGTCGTGCAGCGCGCCTGCCGCCATCTGTTCGACCGTTGGTCGACTGACCGCCCCGAAGGTTTCGATCACGCTGGGCGCGACGCCGATCGATTGCTCCTTCGCCAGATTCGAGTAGGTCACGTAGCCGCGCTCGAACCATTGCGAGCTGCCCGCGATGTCCGTCAGACACTTGGCCACCCAGCCACCGGTGCAGGACTCCGCCGTGGCGACGCGGCGACGGCCCTCGAGCAGCAGCGCGCCGGCCCTCTCGGCCAGTGAGCGCAGTGCGCTATCGCTCAAGTCGCTGGCGGTTCCGGCCACGCCCTACCTGTCCGCCTCAGCGGCCGTAGCGGGTCGTGAGCGACGCACTGCCCAGGCTATTCATCGTGACCATGAATCCCACCATGGCACCGCTGCTGTCCGGATTGACATCGATATGCTCGACCTTGAGTGCGTGCACGGTAAAGATGTAGCGGTGCGGCGGCCCCGGCGGCGGCGCCGCGCCGCCAAAGTCAGAGCTGCCGTAGTCATTGCGCGACTGCACCGCGCCGGGTGGCAAGCCGCTCTGACCGCTGCCGCTGCCGCGCGGCAGTGACTTGCACGACGCCGGGATATTCGCGACCACCCAATGCCACCAACCCGAGCCGGTGGGCGCGTCGGGGTCATACACCGTTACGACGAAACTCCTGGTCCCCGCGGGCGGATCGGCCCATGCCAGATGCGGCGACAGGTTGCCGCCGCTGTGCCCGAAGCTGTTGAACACCTGCGCCTGCGGCAGGAAATCGCCTTCTTTGAGATCGTCGCTGTACAGTCTGAAAGCCATCTCCACCCTCCTGTCGACACGGACCGCACCGCCGGGGCCAGCCCCCGCACGGCAGCGCCCGCCCCGCCTCAATCTTAGCGCCTCGGTCACGGCGGCGCCTCGGTCACGGCAGCGCCCCGGTCACGGCGGCGCCCCTGTGGTGGCCGCTCGCCCGACTGACATCGGAAAGCCTGTACACTGCGGCCGCCATGTGGGCCGATCCCGCGACCGACAATGCATTGCCCGACAGCGCATCGAACGACGGCAACGTGAGCGCCGAAACCATCGACATCTTCGGCGCTCACACGCCGATGATGCAGCAGTACCTGCGCATCAAAGCGCAGCATCCGGACACGCTGCTGTTCTATCGAATGGGCGATTTTTATGAGCTGTTCTACGATGACGCCCGCGTGGCCGCCGGACTGCTCGATATCGCCCTGACCAGCCGCGGCCAATCCGCGGGTGCACCCATACCAATGGCCGGCGTCCCGGTGCAAAGCGTCGACGCATACCTGGCCCGGCTGGTACGTCGGGGCCAGTCGGTGGCGATCTGCGAGCAGATAGGCGACCCGGCCAAGGCCCGCGGGCCGATGGAACGGCAAGTGGTGCGCGTGGTCACGCCCGGCACGGTCACCGACGATGCGCTGCTGGAACAGCGCCGTGAAACGCTGCTGGCCGCGCTGCTTACCGAACGCAACCGTTTCGGCCTCGCCTGGCTCGAGCTGTCTTCGGGCCGTTTCACGGTGCTCGAGTCCGACGAGCCCGGCGCCATGGAGGCCGAACTCGAGCGCCTGCGTCCGGCGGAACTGCTGCTGGCCGAAGATCAGGCCCGCGATATCCTGGCGGTGTGCCGGCAGCAGCCGGTGATTCGTACGCGCGCGCCTTGGCATTTCGAGCTTGCCGGCGCCTCGCGCGTGCTGACCGATCAGCTCGGCACCCTGGATCTCAAAGGCTTCGGCGTCGACGAGCTGCCGCTGGCGATCCGCGCCGCCGGGGCACTGCTGCAGTACGTGCGCGACACGCAGAAATCGGCTGTGCCGCATATTCGAGCGATGCGGGTCGAGGAGCGCGCCGACAGCCTTGGGCTCGATGCGGCTACGCGCCGCAACCTGGAGCTCGATTCCAGCCTGTCGGGCAACGAGACGGCGACTCTGTTCGCCGTGCTCGACAGCAGCGTCACAGCGATGGGCTCGCGCGCGCTGCGGCGTTGGCTCAACCGGCCGATCCGGGCCCAGCCGGTGCTGCGCGAACGCTATCATGCCGTCGCCACACTGGCGGAATCACGCCGCTACGAGACCCTGCGCGAGCAGCTGCGCGATATCGGTGACCTCGAGCGCATTCTGGCGCGAGTCGCGCTGCGTTCGGCGCGGCCGCGCGATCTGCTGCAGCTGCGCGCCTCGCTCGCCGCGACGCCCGGGCTGCGCACCGCCGTGGCCCCGTTCGACTCCCCGGCGCTGGTCGCCCTGCAGCGGCACATCGGCGAGCACGCCGGGGAGCGCAGCCTGCTCCAGTGCGCGATTGCGGCCGAGCCCTCGCAGTTGCTGCGCGACGGCGGCGTCATCGCCGCCGGCTACGATTCCGGGCTCGACGAGTTGCGCCTGATCGCGAGCAATACCGACGGTTTTCTGCTCGAGCTCGAGCGCCGCGAGCGCGAGCGCACCGGCATTGCGAATCTGAAGCTGGGCTACAACCGCGTGCAGGGCTTCTATATCGAGGTCTCGCGACTGCAGGCCGAGCGCGTGCCGTCCGACTACCTGCGCCGGCAGACCGTCAAGAGCGCCGAGCGCTTCGTCACCCCTGAGCTCAAGAGCTTCGAGGACAAGGTGCTCGGCGCGCGCGAGCGGGCGCTGGCGCGCGAGAAGGAACTCTACGAGCAGCTGCTGACCACGCTGATCGAAGCGCTGCCGGCGCTGCAACAGACAGCCGAATCGATAGCGACTCTCGATGCCCTGGCTGCGCTGGCGCAGCGCGCGGCCACCCTCGGGTGGTCCGAGCCGACCCTGATATCCGAACCGCGGCTGATGATCGAGGCAGCACGCCACCCCGTGGTCGAGCGCTTCATCGATGCGCCGTTCGTTCCCAACGACCTGGCGATGCATGAGAGCCGGCGGATGTTGATCATCACCGGGCCGAACATGGGTGGTAAATCGACCTATATGCGCTCGATCGCGCTGGTGGTCGTGCTGGCGCATCTGGGCAGCTTCGTGCCCGCCGCGCGCGCCGAGATCGGCCCGATAGATCGGATATTCACCCGCATCGGTGCCGCGGACGACCTGGCGGGCGGGCGCTCGACCTTCATGGTCGAGATGACCGAGACCGCCAACATTCTGCACAACGCCAGCGCGCACAGCCTGGTGCTGATGGACGAGATCGGGCGCGGCACCAGCACTTTCGACGGCCTATCGCTCGCCTACGCCGTGGCACGACACATGGCCGAGCAGCTGCGCGCCTGCACCCTGTTCGCGACGCATTATTTCGAACTCACATCGCTGGCCGATGAGATCGACGGCTGCGCCAACGTGCATCTGGATGCCACCGAGCACGGCGATTCACTGATATTCCTGCACGCCGTCAAGGACGGGCCCGCGAATCGCAGCTTCGGCCTGCAAGTAGCGCAACTCGCCGGCGTGCCGCGCGAGGTCATCGCCCAGGCTCGCCGCTATATGGCGCAGCTCGAGGCCGGAAGTCTTGCGAGCCGACGCGCTGCCGCCGCACCGCAGGCGGAGCTGCCGCTGTTCGCCGCGGCCACACCGCTAGCCGCGGCAACGCTTGCACCCGCATTAACGCCGCTACCCGCGCTGCCGAGCGCGCCCGTGCCGGCGCCCGCGCCCGCACCGGCGTCGGCGCCCGCGCCGAACGAGCCGCCCCGCGACGAGCTGCGGTTACGGCTCGCCGCGATCGAACCCGATGAACTTACACCGCGCCGCGCACTCGAGTTGTTGTATGAATTGCGCCAGCTCGCGCGCAGCATCACTTCAGGCGCGACTGAACCTTCCTGAGGCCATCGAGCGCGCAGGCCTCGTCCTTCGCACTCGGCTTCGCGCCGCGGCGGCAACCTGGCCCGACGGCATCTTCAAGGCCAGCGCCGTGTTGGCCTTGCGATAACCGGTGTAGGCGTGCGTGCCCCCGGTGCCATCCGGTATGTAATAGAGCTTGGGCGTGCCAGCGGCGTCCAGCACGCTGATGCCGGCGTGATAGCCCTCGCACGAGACCACGATCGCCTTCGCCAGGTCGACCGCGACATCGATGGACGGTGCGCGCGCCACGACATCGGGCGGGCGCGGCCCCGGCGGCGGACCATTGCATTGGCTGGGCTCCTTGGATCTGCAGGGCTGCCCGGCGGCTGTTGGGCCATCCCACTGCCAATCACCGCCGCGAGCGCCATGGCGCCCAAAACCGGCACGCGCAATCCCTTTGGATGCTCCCCCGCAAGTACTGACAATCCCAGCCGGCACTCTACATGGAGCGGACGCGGCCAGTGATGGCGCTTGTTGATGCGAGCCATTGGCGGCGTCAACCCTAGGCCGCGTCAATCCGTGTCGGCGGTGCTACATTCCACGACCCATGCAAGCCTTCGCCCGCGGAGTCCTAGCCATGCGTCAGTCAGTTTCCGTCCTCTGCAGCCTCACTCTGGTTATTGCAACGGCCGCGGCCGCGGAGACGCCGCCGGTCAGGCTCCTGGCCGTACGCTGCGGACATCTGGTCGACACCCAGGCCGGAGTGCTGCTCGGTGAGACCACGGTCGTCATCGACGGCGAGCGGATCCGCGACGTGGTCGCCGGCGACCATGCGCCGCCGGGGGCCGAGCAGATCGACCTGTCGGGTGAGACCTGCCTGCCGGGGCTGATCGACAGTCACACGCACCTGAGCATGCAGTTCTCTCCGACGTTCTATCTCGATCAGTTCCACTTGAACAATGCGGACTATGCCGTACGCTCCACGGTCTACGCGCGGCGTACCTTGCTTGCAGGCTTCACGACGGTCCGCAATGTTGGCGATTACGAGAATGAATCGGTCGCGCTGCGCAATGCGATCAATGCCGGGGTTCTACCGGGCCCACGCATCTTCACGGCAGGACAGGCCATCGGCTCCACCGGAGGGCACGCCGATCCGACCGACGGCTATCGGCGCGACCTCGCCGGGGATCCGGGCGTAGCGCAGGGCGTCATCAATGGCGTCGATGACGCGGTCAAGGCGGTGCGCCTGCACTACAAGCTGGGCGATGATCTGATCAAGATCATGCCCTCCGGCGGCGTGCTCGACGAGAGCAGCAGCGGCGACAACCCGCAGATGACCCTCGAGGAGATCAAGGCCGTCGTATCGACTGCGCATGACTATGGTTTTACCGTGGCCGCTCACGCGCACGGCGCCGAGGCCATTCGGCGCGCCGTGCTCGGCGGGGTCGACTCGATCGAGCACGGCACCTTCATGAACGACGAGGATATGCGGCTCATGAAGGAGCATGGCACGTGGTACGTGCCGACCATTATCGCCGGCGATTTCGTGTCGCATAAGGCCCAGGTGCCGGGCTACTACCCAGCGCAGGTAGCAGCCAAAGCCGCGGCGATTGGCCCGCAGATTCTTGGCACGGCCGCACGCGCCTATAAAGCCGGCGTGAAGATTGCCTTCGGCACCGACGCCGCCGTGTACCCGCACGGCCAGAATGCCCATGAATTCGAACTCATGGTCCAGGCCGGCATGCCAGCGATGTTCGTGCTGCAGGCGGCCACCACCCACGCGGCGCAGCTACTCAAGCACGATAAGGATTTGGGCAGCGTCACAGCCGGTAAACTCGCGGACCTGATCGCCGTGCCGGGCAACCCGCTCGACGATATCGGCCTGATGAAACGCGTCGGCTTCGTGATGAAGGACGGCGTGGTCTACGAGCGCGACGGCAAGGCCGAGGATCTGGACGCGCCGCCGGCGGCGGCCGGCGCCCCTTGAGCGGCCGGCCGCGAGCAACAGCCGCCAAGCCGGATGCCGCCGTGCTCGGCGGCTGCCCGCGCCTGACCTACTGCAGTTTCAATTCCATGCGCACCTGACCTTCCGGGCCACCACCGGATTCCCGTTCGGTCAGAAACACCCGCTCCGGCGGCAGCTCCTGGTTGACGAGTAACGCCGCCTCGACGGCGTCGGCACGTGCGCGGCCCAGGCTCTCGCGCTGGTCGCGCGTCGGCTTGAATTGCAGCAGCAACTCCTGTTCGAGCCAGGCGATGCGGGCAGCGTCGGCGTCCTGACTCGCGACGCCGGGTTTTGCCGCGCCGGAGTTCGCTGCGCCTTGAGTATCCGGCGCCGCGGCGGCGGCACTGCCGGTCGCACCGCCGCGCTCTGCCGGGTACACCGGCTCGGCCTGAAACTTCTGCCGGTACAGCGCGGCCAGCGCCATCAGCCGCGGCGACGGCTGCGGCGCCGCGGCATTGCTTCGCTTGGCAGCGTGCTTGGCGCCGCCGCCGCCCTGAGGGCCGGCCGCGGCCGCCGTCAGCGCTTGTTCGAGCGCGGTCTTCTCCAAAGCATCGTCATCCGTGACACTGATGGTATGCAGCGGAACATCCAGCTTGAGCTGCGGCCGCTCGATCAGCGCGGTCGCCAGTTTTGGGAGTTTCTGCGCCTCGCTATCGCTCAACACCGCCGAACCGGCTGGAAAATCGATGTAAGCGAGCTGCGCGCCGCCGCCGAACAGCGAGCCGAGCAACGCAAACGGCGCGGTGACGATCTTCGTGATCAGGCCGACGATCAGCTTCCAGACGATCGGAGCGATCTTGAAAGTCGGATCGTCGATGCTGCCGCTGACGGGCAGGTCCAGGCTGATCACGCCATGGCGGTCCTTGAGCAGCGCCGCGGCCAGCTTCACCGGCAGCGGCACCGCCTGCTTGCTCTCGGTGGCGGCGCCGAACTCGAGTTGATCGATGACGACGTGGTGACTGGCCTCGAGCTTGCGATTCTCGATATGGTAATGCAGGTCGGTGGTCAGCTTGCCCTGCGCGATGCTGTAGCCGGCGAATTTACCCGAATACGGATTGAAGGTCGTCAGCTCCATGTTCTGGAAGCTTAAGGCTATGTCGGTATAGGACGCCGGCGAGAACGCACTCAACTGCCCCTTGATCGACACCGGTGCGTATCGATCCACACTGCCGTTCAGCGTAACCTGCGCCCGCGAAGCCGGGTCCGAGGACAGGCCCACGACCGAGCCGTGCAGCCCGACCATCGCGGCGGAGAAATTCGGCTCGACCGAGTGGTCGGTGAAGTCCACAGCGCCGTCCCGGATTTCCACGCGCTTGATGCGGATCGGCATACCGGCGCCGGCGCTGGCCGTCGATGCAGCGCTGGCCGTCGGCTGGCTGGGCGCCGACTTAGCCGCTTTCACCGCCGTTGCCGTCTTCGCGGTCATTGCCGCCGTCGCGCTCTGCACCGGGGCGCTGGACTGCACTGCCGCCGTCGGCGGCGCTGCTCCCGCCGGTCGCAGTACTTCTGACACGTTGAGGCTGCCATTGGCACCGATGATCACGCGACCATAGGCACCGAGCGCACGCACCTGATCGATCTCCAGCGCATCCGGGCCGAGCTGATAGCGCAGGCCGGTGACCTGCAGCGCCTTCCACGTGATGAAGTCCGCACTGGTGACGTTATCGCGCGTAGCCAGGTCCGTGACTTGTATCCCGCCGCTGAGCTGGAGCTGGGGCTGGCCTTTCTGCGGGGTAGCGGCGTATGCCAGCTGCAGCTGCGACGCCAGGCGACCGCGATAGATCGTCATGTCGGTTTGCTTCGAGACATACGGCTGCAGCGGCGGCAGATCGAATTCCTTCAGATCCGCCGTCACGGCCGCGGTCAGCGGCGACAGTGCCAGCGTGCCGCCACCGTGCAGCCGCCCGGTCGGGCCCAGTCCCGCATCAAGATCGAACGATAGCGGCTGCGCACCGTCGCTCGAATAGTTCTGCACTGCCAGGGTCAGCGGCGCAATCCTCAGCTGCACCGCGGGTTTCACACTGCGATCTTCCGCGGCGATGCTCGCGCCATCGATCATCAGCTTCGCCAGCGTGATCTTCCAGGACGGCGCCGGGGCCGACCGGCTCGGTGCCGCCGCTGCGTTCGCCGCGGCTTCGCCAGCCGCGCCGGCGTGGCCAGTCGCCGCCGCCGCCGTGACAGCGGCGCCGTTGTCGCCACTCGCCGCGGCCGGCTGCAGCAGGCGCTGCAGGTTCAGATTTCCATCGGCTTCGCGCCAGACCTGCAGTGCCGGATCTTGCAGCGTCACCTGGCCGATGCCGACACGCCGCTCCGACAAGCCGATCGTGGCGTCGGCGACATCGATCTCCGGCAGTTGTATCCACGGGGCGGCGGCAGTCTCCTTGTCCGCGATCGCAGGCGCTGTCGCAGCAGCCGCCGGCGTGCCCTTCGGTACGATCGCAAGCGCGTGCACCTTGAGGCTTGGCAAGGTCAGCGACAGGCGGGTTTCGCCAGAGGCGACAAAGCGATAGTTGCCGTGCAGATCGACGCTGCCGCTGCTCATCGCAAACGGCAACGCATCCTCGAGGTACGAGCCGATGGTCGAGGCCTTGAGAGCGGTGATCGCGAACTCTCCGGTCGAACCCAGGGGCCGCACCGAGAATTGCCCGGACCAGTCGAGCTGCTCACCGGCGCTGGTGGCGGCGCTGAAGCGATAGCGGTTCTCGAACTCCGGCTGCGTACGAAAATCGGTCAGCGCGAACTCGATCGAACTCAAGGTCGCCGTAAACGGCTGGCCGCGACTGCGATCCTCGAAATGCACCTGACCCCGGCTGACAGTAAAGGCGCCGATGCGTACCGCCGGCACCGACGTGGACTCGGGCGCGGCCGGTTTGGGCGTGGCGGGCGGCGCCAGTTTGGCGAGATTCAGCGAGCCGTCCCGATTGATCAGTGTGTTGACGACCGGTTGCTCCAGCCGCACTTCGGCGAAGGTCCACGCTCGGTGCAGCAGCGAGGAGGTCGCGCTGAATTGGATTCGCAGCAATGCGAAGCTCGCGATCGGCGGACCATCGGCTTCGGTCAGAGAGAACCCGCGGATCTCGGCGGCCAGCGTGAACGGATTGAAACGCAGCGAGCCGATCGTAAGTTGACGGCCAAGGTCGTGCTGCACGTAACTAATCACCGCGTGCCGGGTAATGCGCGGCACCAGCAGGAACCCGGCCAACGCATACAGCGCCAGCAGCCCGGCCGCGATGCCGAGCGCCAGCACATGCGCCCGCAGCCATCGGCGAACACCGCCGGCCAACGAATTACCTTCCGAAACTTCCATATTCGAGAAAACTCCCCGCCGCGCGCGCCACCTTCGCCGACCACAGCATGCTCGAGTGCGTCACCGGCAGCGGCAGAAAACCCGCGGCACCGGCCAGTCGCGTCTCGGACACCGCAATCGTGCCGTCGTTGTCTTCGCCGAACTCTAGCAGCAATCGCCCAAGACCCAAGGGCATGGTGCCGGCGATGATCCCAAGGTCGCGCCCGACGTGCCAGCGCTGCGCGTGCTCGACCAGCAATTCCTCGGCACTCGCGGGACCGAGCAGCCGGCGTCCGAACCTCGATTGACCCAGGCGACGCGCTGCGCGCGAGCCGGCCACCGGCGTGCCGAGGAACACGACGCGGCCCGGCTGTGCCATCGGGTAGCGCTCGAGGCAGCGCAGGATCATCAGCCCGCCAAGACTGTGTCCCAGCAAATGCACGCGCGGCGCCTCGACCGCGGCGATGGTATCGCGCAAGGCCGCGATGATATGCGCCGGCGGCGCTGTTACCGACGCATAGCGAAACACCTGCAGCCCGTAGCCGCGCTCACGCTCGAGGCGGCGGCGCAGCCATATCGACTCGGCACCGGTCATCCATAACCCGTGCACATAAATGACAGCTGCAGCATGCATGTGCGGCCTAGGGCAGCGTCAGACAGGCTCTCATGCCGGCGGCGGCGTGCGCACACGGATGTGCAGCTCGCGCAGCTGTGCCTCGGTGACTGTGGTCGGCGCATCGGTCATGAGATCGGCCGCCGTCTGCGTCTTCGGAAACGCAATCACGTCGCGAATGCTGTCGGCACCGACCATCAGCATCGCGAGCCGGTCCAGACCGAAGGCAATGCCGCCGTGCGGTGGGGCACCGAAGCGCAGCGCATCGAGCAGGAAGCCGAATTTCGCTCGCGCCTCTTCGGGCCCAATGCCGAGCAGGCCGAACACCACCGACTGCATCTCCTGCCTGAAAATACGCACCGACCCGCCGCCGACCTCCGAACCGTTGAGCACCATGTCGTAGGCCCGCGCCAGGGCGCCGCCGGGGTTGCCGCACAACGCCGCCGAATCATCGGTCTGCGGCGAGGTGAACGGGTGATGCATCGCGGCCCAGCGCTTGGCGTCCGGGTCCCACTCGAACATCGGGAAATCGACCACCCACAGCGGCCGAAAGCCCCCGCTCGCGAGCTTCAGATCCTGCGCGACCTTCAGGCGCAGCGCACTCAACGCGTCGCTGACGACCTTGGCACTGTCGGCGCCAAAGAAGATCAGATCGTTGTCGGCACCGCCGGTGCGCTCGAGGATACCGGCCAGTGCCGCATCGCTCAGAAACTTGATGATCGGTGACTGCAGGCCCTCACGGCCGCGCGCACGCTCATTGACCTTGATGTAGGCGAGTCCTTTGGCGCCGTGGCGCGCCACGAACTCGGCGTAGTCGTCGATTTCCCTACGGCTGAGCGCGCCGCCGCCCGGCACACGCAAAGCGGCGACCCGGCCGCCGGCATCCTTGGCCGGCGCCGAGAACACCTTGAAGTCGCAGTCCGTCACCAGGTCGGCGACATCGACCAGCTCCAGCGCCACGCGCAGATCCGGCTTGTCCGAACCGTAGCGGCGCATGGCCTCCGCATAGCTGATGCGCGGGAATGGTTGCGGCAGCTCCAGTGACAGCACCTCGCGAAACAGCGTCACTACCAGCCCTTCCATGAGCTGCATGATCTGATCCTGGGTCAGGAACGAGGTCTCGATATCGAGCTGCGTGAATTCCGGCTGCCGATCGGCGCGCAGATCCTCGTCGCGAAAGCAGCGCACGATCTGGTAGTAGCGTTCGAAGCCCGCAATCATCAGCAGCTGCTTGAAGATCTGCGGCGACTGCGGCAGCGCGAAGAACTTGCCCGCATGGGTACGGCTCGGAACCAGGTAGTCGCGCGCACCCTCCGGGGTGGCCTTGGTCAGCATCGGGGTTTCAACGTCGACGAAGCCCTGGGCATCGAGATAGCCGCGCATCGAACGCGTGATCCGGTGCCGCAGGCGCAGGCGCTGGTTCATGATCTCACGCCGCAGGTCAATGTAGCGGTAGCGAAGACGCACCTCTTCGCTGACCGCCTCGTCGAGCTGGAACGGCAGCGGATCGCAGCGATTCAGCAGCTCCAGCTCCCAAGCCACGATCTCGACACGGCCGGAGGCGAGACTGGGATTGACCGTGCCCGTTGGCCGCGGACGCACGGTGCCGCGTACCCGCACCACAAATTCGTGGCGCAGCTTTTCCGCGGTGACGAATATCGCCTGCTGATCCGGGTGGAACACGATCTGCACCAGTCCCTCGCGATCGCGCAGGTCGACAAAGATCACGCCGCCGTGATCACGCCGCCGATGCACCCAGCCGGCGACGGCCACGCTCGCGCCGGTGAGCTGCTCATTGACTTGTCCGCAGTAATGGGTCCGCATCGGCTTATCGTCTTGAAGGACGGGGCGCGAATGTTAGGGTGCGGGCGCGGTCGGCACAACCACACCGAGCGTCACGATCATCTTCATCGCCGCATCAACACTCATCTCCAGCTCGATCGCCTGCGAGCGCGGCACCATCATGATGAAGCCGGAGGTCGGATTCGGAGTGGTCGGGATGAACACGCAGACTTGCGGTTCGCCGGTGTGCTGACTGATGAGCGGCAGGTCGCCCGCGGTCTGAAAGCCGATGCTCCAGATGCCCTGCCGTGGGTACTCGATCAGCATGACCTTCTTGAACGAATTGCCCTGATTCGACAGGATCGTGGTCGAGAAGCTCTTGACGCCGCTGTAGAGCGCACGCACGAACGGGATGCGATTGAGCAAATCTTCCCACAAGCCCACCAGGTTGCGGCCGATGATGTTGCTGACCAGCATGCCGGTGAAGATCAGCAGCAGCACCGCCAGCACGGCTCCGACGCCCGGTATGTGTACGCCAAACAGCGCTTCGGGCCGCACCGAGGACGGCAGCAGCAGCAAGGTCTGGTCCATCAGGTCCAGAATGAAACGCACCACGAGTACCGTGACGAGGATTGGCACCCATACCAGCAGCCCCGCCATCAGATAGCGGCGCACGATCCGCCGGATGACCTCGCCGGTCAACGGCCGCCCCGACGCTTGGTTGATTCCCGCTTGGGCGGGCGGGCGCGCTTGGAGACCGCGCTCTTGCTGCTTCCCGAGCCCTTGCCGCCGCCGCGCGCGGAGCGAGCAGCAACATTTCGCGTCGTCGGTGCCGGCGGCTTAGGCGCGGGCGTCGACGCCGTCGTCTCGCCTTTGCCGCCGCTCTTGCCATCGGCCTTGGCGTCGGCCTTGGCTTTGGCCTCGGTCTTGCTCTCGCTTTCGCCGTCGCCACCGGCGGCCGCAGTAGTCTCGGTTTTGCTCTCGGTTTTGCTCTCGCTCTTGCTCTGGCTGGACGCTTCTTCTTTGTCGCTCGCGGCCAGGTTGCGCTTGTTCTCCTTGTCGGACTTGAAGTCGGTCTCGTACCACCCCGAACCCTTGAGGCGAAACACCGGTGCCGAGAGCAGTTTCTTGAACGTGGTCTTGCCGCAGGATGGGCATTTCTTCAGCGGCTGGTCCGTGATCTTCTGCATGACCTCGGCGTAATACCGGCACTTGCTGCATTCATATTCGTAAATCGGCATATTTTTCCAGCGAAAACGGTGTGACCGGAGCGGATTATAGACGGCGGCGGCCTCAGTCATACCGGATAACGCAGCGCAATGGCAGCTCATGCCAGACGAAATCCCCCGCCAGGCGCAGATCGATCAGCGCGGCGAGGCCGCGGATTTGATAGCCCGCCATCGTCGACAGCTCGGCGGCGGCCCCCATCGTCCCGCCGGTCGCGAGCACATCGTCGATCAGCGCCAGCCGGCCGCGACCCGTCTGCACTTCGAGCACCGCGCTGCCGTATTCGAGCGCGTAACCGGCCGAGACCACCGGCGGCGGCAATTTGCCCTGCTTGCGAATCGGCACAAAGCCCTTGTGCCGCCGGGCGGCCAGCCCCGCCGCCAGGATGAAGCCGCGCGATTCGATACCGGCCAGTGCGTCGATCTGCTGCCATTCCTGATCGCTGAACAGGCCGTCCATGGCATGGAGCGTGGCATCGAAGTGCATACGCAACAGCGGCGTGATATCGCGAAACAGGATTCCCGGGCGCGGAAAATCCGGCACATCGACAATATGGCGTTTGAGATCGGTCATCTTCCCCCCCGCGCGCGACTCGGCCGCTGTAGAGCCGGATATCGTAGGCCCATTGGTCAGAGGTATCGACGTATAGGGAGCACTTTCATCGATGAAAGTGCTCCCTATACGTCGATACCTCTCAGTAAACTGCCAACGATTATCGGCTCCGCGCTCGGCCCCGGCGCGGCCCGGTCACGAGCCGACCGCTCGCATCTCCCGCTTCTTCTCGAACACCAGCTCCGAGCCGCGTGTGCTGACGCGTATCCGATCGCCGGGCATGAGCTCGTTGCGCAGGATGCGTTGCGCCAGCGGATTCTCGATCTGCTGCTGGATGGCGCGCTTCAGCGGCCGGGCGCCGTACACCGGATCGAAGCCCGCCTCGCCGATCAGATCGCGAGCCTTGTCATCCAGATCGAGCTCCATGTTGCGATCGAGCAGCCGCCGGCGCAGGTAGCCGATCTGAATTTCCACGATCGCGCGAATCTGCTCGGTGCCCAGCGGATGGAACACGACGATATCATCGACGCGGTTGATGAACTCGGGCCGGAAATGCTGCTGCACGATCTCCATCACTGCGCTCTTCATGCGTTGGTAGTTGCCTTCGCCGGCGAGCTCCTGGATCACCTGCGAGCCCAGATTCGAGGTCATGATGATGACCGTATTGCGGAAATCGACCGTGCGGCCCTGACCGTCGGTCAGCCGGCCGTCATCGAGCACCTGCAGCAGCACGTTGAACACGTCCTGATGCGCCTTCTCGACCTCATCGAGCAGCACCACCGCATACGGCCGACGCCGAACCGCCTCCGTCAGGTAGCCGCCCTCTTCATAGCCGACATAGCCAGGGGGCGCTCCAATCAGACGTGAGACCGAGTGCTTCTCCATGAACTCGGACATATCAATCCGCACCATGGCCTCTTCCGTATCGAACATGAATTCCGCCAGCGCCTTGCACAGCTCGGTCTTGCCGACACCGGTGGGGCCCAGGAACATGAACGAGCCGGTCGGCCGCCGCGGATCCGACAGTCCCGCGCGCGAGCGCCGGATTGCATTGGCGACGATTCGAACCGCCTCGTCCTGTCCGACCACGCGTTTCTCCAGGGCCTCCTCCATGCGCAGCAGCTTTTCCTTTTCGCCCTCGAGCATTTTCGACACCGGAATGCCGGTCCACTTCGACACGACGTCGGCGATCTCCTCCTCGGTGACGTTGTTGCGCACCAGCTGCGGCGACGTCTGCTCGGCGCGCTGCGCCTGTGCCAGTCGCTTCTCGAGCTCCGGAATGCGCCCGTACTGCAACTCGGCCATGCGCGCCAGATCGCTCGCGCGCCGCGCCTGCTCGACCTCGAGTCGCGCGCGCTCGAGCTCCTCCTTGATCTTCGTCGTCCCCTGCAGCGCGGCCTTCTCGGCTTTCCAGATCTCTTCCAGGTCGGCGTATTCCTTATCCAGCCCGGTCAGCGTCTGCACCAGCGTAGACAGACGGCGCTTCGAGGCTTCGTCCTCTTCTTTCTTCAGTGCTTCCTGTTCGATCTTGAGCTGAATAATCCGCCGCTCGAGGCGATCCAGCGCCTCCGGCTTCGAATCGATCTCCATGCGAATGCGCGCCGCCGCCTCGTCGATCAGGTCGATCGCCTTGTCGGGCAACTGCCGGTTGGTGATGTAGCGGTGCGACAGCGTTGCCGCGGCGACGATCGCCGGATCGGTGATTTCGACCCCGTGATGCACCTCGTAGCGCTCCTTGAGCCCGCGCAGGATCGCGATCGTGTCTTCGACACTGGGCTCATCGACCAGCACGATCTGGAAACGACGCTCGAGCGCCGCGTCCTTCTCGATGTACTTGCGATACTCATCGAGCGTGGTGGCGCCGACGCAATGCAGCTCGCCGCGCGCCAGCGCCGGCTTGAGCATATTGCTGGCGTCCATCGAGCCCTCGGCGCGCCCGGCGCCGACCATCGTATGCAGTTCATCGATGAAGACGATGACCTGTCCTTCCTGCTTTGCCAGATCGCCGAGCACGGCCTTGAGCCGCTCTTCGAACTCGCCGCGAAACTTTGCGCCGGCGACCAGCGAGCCCATGTCGAGCGCCAGAATGCGCTTTTTCTTCAGCCCCTCGGGAACTTCACCGTTGACGATGCGCTGCGCCAGCCCTTCGACGATGGCGGTCTTGCCGACGCCGGGTTCGCCGATCAGCACCGGGTTGTTCTTGGTGCGACGCTGCAGCACCTGGATCGTGCGGCGAATCTCATCATCGCGGCCTATCACCGGGTCGAGTTTGCCGGCGCGCGCGCGCGCGGTCACATCAACCGTGTATTTCTCGAGCGCCTGGCGCTTCTCTTCCGCCGCCGGATCGTCCACCTTGTCGCCGCCGCGCACCTCATCGATCGCCTTCTCGATCGCGGCACGCCCGGCCTTCACTTCCTTCAGCGCCTTGCCTAGCGCACCACGATCGTCGATTGCCGCCAGCACAAACAACTCGCTCGAGATGTACTGATCCCCGCGCTGCTGCGCCAGCTTGTCGGTGACGTTGAGCAGCCTTCCTAAGTCGTTGGAGAGCTGTACGTCGCCGGCATGGCCTTCGACCTTCGGCAGGTGGTCGACGATGTTGATCAGCAGCGTTCGCAGCCGGCTGACGTCGACCGCCGCCTTGATCAGCAGCGGCCGCACGCCGCCGCCCTCGGCGTCGAGCATCGCCAGCAGCAAGTGCGCCGGCTCGATGAACTGGTTGTCGCGGCCGACCGCCAGCGACTGTGCATCGGCCAACGCCGATTGGAATCGGCTGGTGAGTTTGTCCATGCGCATATGAAGTTAACCCGTGCGACTAAAACTGAAGTCTCGTACCAATCGGTTGCTCTGTGTAATCCGTATCAACCCTTAACGCTAGTGGGGATCATAGTAAGGAATTCAAGCGCCTGGCCGCTGCCGTGGCCACCGCGGCCACTTTCGGCCTTCAGGCCCTCAGGCCAGCCACAGCTCCGCGCAGGCGATTACCCCGACCCCGCAGGCGATCAGCAGTACCTGCGCCAGGGCGGCGCCCGGATCCACGCGCCGATGCAAACCGGGAATCAGGTCGGCGACCGCGACGTATATCAGCGAAGCGGCTGCCACGGCGATCGCATACGGCAATACATCCAGCGTCCGCCGCAGCGCAAAAAAACCCGCCAGGCCGCCCAGGATCGACGTCAGGCTGCTGGCCGCGTTGAACCACAGCGCCCGCACCGGGCTCATGCGCGCGTGCAGCAGCACCGCCAGGTCGCCCAGCTCCTGCGGTATCTCGTGCGTGGTGATCGCGATCGTGGTCACCACACCGAGCTTGGTATCGGTCAGAAACGCAGCCGCGATCAGCACGCCGTCGAAGGCGTTATGCACGCCGTCGCCGAACAGCACGATCCAGCCGGCGGCGCGATCACGATCGGTTTCATGCGGCGAATGCGTCTCGCAGCTCTCGGTATGGCAATGACGCCAGAGCACGAGTTTCTCCAGCACGAAGAACAGCGCAATGCCGGCGAGCACGGCTGCGCCGATCCCCTGGATGCGCCCGGGTCCCACGCTTGCGATTGCCTCGGGCAGCAAGCCGATCAGGGCCGCCGCCAGCATCGCTCCGGTGGCAAAGCTGATCAGATGCGGCAGCAGCCAGCTCCGCCGCGTTTCGGACAGCAATAAAAACAGGCTGGCCAACGCCGCGCTGAGCGCGCCGCCGAAGAACGTGGCTAATAAAATCCATACCAGGGTCATGGTCGGCCGGTTGCATCGGCCGCCTGGGCGGCAGCTTCGCTCGAGCGTCTGGTCACTCTAGCATGGCGGACCGCGCCCGCTGTGACGGGCCGCCGCGTTCATGGCGGTCGCCCCTCAAGCCAGATCAACGCCGCCATGCGCCCGGTGACGCCATCGCGGCGGAATGAATAGAACGACTCGGCCTGCGCGTAAGTGCAGCGCGGGTCGGCATGGATTGAACGCAGACCGAGTGCCGACAGACGCTGCCGCGCAAGCCGATGCAGATCGCACTGCCAGCGGCCGCGAGCATTGCCGGCGAACGCAGCCGCGGCTCGCGCGTCGCGCTGACAAAACGCCGTCCGTACCTCCTCGCCCACCTCGAAGTGAGCCGGCCCGATGGCCGGCCCGAGCCAGGCCAGCAGGTCATCGCCCGCGCCGTCGAGCGCCGCGACGGTGGCCTCGAGCACGCCTGCCGCCAGCCCACGCCAACCCGCGTGCGCCACCGCCACTGCCGCGCCATCGCGTCGCGCCAGCAATACCGGCAGGCAATCGGCCACCAGCACTGCCAGCACGCGCCCCGGTCGGCGCGTCAGCGCCGCATCGGCTTGTGGCGCCGGCGCGGCCGCCTCGCGCATAGCGAGGCCATCGGCATCCACGACCGTCGTGCCGTGCGCTTGCGCCAGCCACAGCGGTTCGGCGGGTAGCCCCAGCTCGGCCGCGACACGGCGACGATTTTCCGCCACCGCGAATGCGTCATCGCCGACATGAGAGCCCAGATTAAGCGACGCGAAAGCTCCTGCGCTCACGCCGCCCGTGCGCAGCGTGAAGATGGCACGCACACCGGCGGGCGCCGGCCAGTCCGGATGCAGTGGTCTGAGCATCGTCACCGGGCGCGCCGCCGGCCGCGCCGCCGGCCGCGCTGCGCGACCGGCGCGGCTTGCCGTGCCGCGCGGGCATCCTGGCGCAAGGCCGCGAGCAGGGTCGCGAAATCCGCCGGCAGCGGCGCTTCGAAGGCGAGCTCACGCCCGCCGCGCGGATGCGCCAGCGTGAGTCGCTGCGCGTGCAGCGCCTGACGCTGAAAGCCGTGCAGCAGGGTATTCAAGGCCGCGACCTCGCCCGCGACCAGCCGGCGCCTGCCACCATAGACCGGATCGCCCACGAGCGGCAGACCGACATGCGCAAGATGCACACGGATCTGGTGCGTGCGCCCGGTCTCGAGCCGCACCCGCAGCAGGGTATGCGCGCGAAAGCGCTCCTCGATACGAAAATTCGTGACCGCCACGCGCCCATCGCCGCGAACTGCCATGCGCGTGCGCAGACTGCGATGCCGCCCGATCGGCTCATCGATACGGCCGGCGCCGGTGGGCTGCCCCGCCACCAGCGCCAGGTATTCGCGGCCGATTTCGCGCGCCGCCAGCTGCGCGACCAGCCGCGTTTGCACCTCGGGCGTTCGCGCCACGATCAACAGTCCGCTGGTCTGCTTGTCGAGCCGATGCACCAGCCCGGCACGAGGAACGCGCGCCAGCCCCGGATCATGCGCCAGCAACGCGTTCTGCAGCGTATGCGCGCGATTGCCGGCGCCGGGGTGTACTACCAGGCCCGCCGGCTTGTTGAGCACCAGCAAATCGCGATCCTGATGCACGATATCGAGCGGCAGCGCCTCCGCGCCCACGGTGTGATCGGCTGCGAACTGCGCCTCGACCACGACCTGCTCGCCGCCGCGCACCCGCTCGCGTGCGCGCGCCGCTTTGCCCGCGAGCCGCACGGCGCCTTGCCGAATCCAGCGCTGCAATCGCGCGCGCGAGTACTGCGGCAGCGCGGCGGCCAGTGCCTGGTCCAGGCGCAGTCCGGCCGCCGAGGCCGGCAGCTCGAGCAGGTGGGTCTGGAACTCGGGTGGCATCGGACCGGTCAGCTATACTGCGTGGATTAACGATTCACTCTGTTAGGGTCCTTCCTTGAGCTCACAATCTAGCGCGGCCCCGGGTCGCTGGCGGCTGCTCGGCGCGGTGTTCGTCACCTCGCTCACTTTGCTCGCCGGTTGCCAGATCTTTCATTCCAGCAAGAAAATCAAGACGGCCAACGCCGAGACGTTGTACACCAGCGCCCGCAAAGCGTTGACGAACAACGACTTCGAGTATGCCATCAAGCAATACGAGGCGCTGACCTCGCGCTTTCCATTCACCCCGCAGGCGCGCCAGGCGCGGCTCGACTTGATTTACGCCTATTACCGCAGAGGTGAAAAGGAAACGGCCATCGACGCGGCCGAGCAATTCCTGCGCGAGAACCCGACCCACCCGCGCGTGGACTACGCCTGGTATATGAAGGGCCTGATCAACTTCGAGCGCACGCCTAATTCGATCGAGCGCTTCTTCGGGGTTGACATGGCCAAGCGGCCACCGACCGACCTGTTGAAGGCGATCACCGCCTTTAGCACCGTCGTGACGCAATATCCGAACAGCGACTACGCGCATGACGCGCTGCGTCGCATGACCTATCTTCGCAATCGATTGGCCGAATACGAGGTCAACGTCGCGCGATATTACGTCCGGCGTGGCGCCTACATTGCCGCCGCGCGCCGCGCGGCGGGCGTCATCGAACAATACGATGGCTCGCCGGCCGAACAGCAGGCGCTCGCCGTCATGCTCGACTGCTATCGGCGGCTTGGTTACAAGGAGCTGGCCGCGAATGCCGAGCGCGTCTATCAGATCAACTACCCGGCGACCAACGAGTCCGCGAGCGCCAAAGGCAAGCGCTGGTGGCAGATCTGGCGCTGAAGGCGCGCTCCAGGCGCGCTGCAGGGCACCCCGGCGGTCACTGCGAGCCCGGCACCGGCAGCCTGGCGACCGATAGCCTAGCGACGATAGCCGTTGGTGATCGGATAGCGCCAGTCGCGGCCGAACGCGCGCCGGCTCACGCGCACCCCGGGCGGCGCCTGGCGCCGCTTGTATTCGGCGCGCTTGACCATATCGAGCACGCGCGAGACTACGCCGCGTTCGAAGCCGCGCTCGCAGATCTCATCGACTGACAGATCATCCTCGATGAAGCTTTCGAGGATCGGATCGAGCACCTCGTAGGGCGGCAGCGAGTCCGTGTCCTTTTGCCCGGGCCGCAGCTCTGCCGTAGGCTCGCGTTCGATCACGCGTTCCGGGATCGCCGCTGACAGCGTATTGCGGTAGCGCGCCAACCGGTACACCAGCATCTTGCTGCAGTCCTTGATCGGCGCGAAGCCGCCGGCCATGTCGCCATAGAGCGTCGCGTAGCCGACCGCCATCTCACTCTTGTTGCCGGTCGTCAACAGCATGCGACCGGTCTTGTTCGAGATCGCCATCAACAACACGCCGCGGCAGCGCGCCTGGATGTTCTCCTCGGTGGCATCGGGCTGGCGGCCGGCGAATTCGTGCGCCAGCGCCTCGAGCGTCGCCGCAAACATGTTCTCGATCGAGATCGAGCTGAAGCTCGCGCCCAGCGCTCGCGCCTGCACGGTCGCATCCTCGCGGCTCATGGCCGAGGTGTAGCGCGACGGCATCATGACCGCATGCACCCGCTCGGGCCCCAGGGCATCGACCGCGATCGCGAGCGTGAGCGCCGAATCCACGCCGCCGGACAGACCCATGACCGCGCCGGGAAAACCATGCTTGGTGACATAGTCGCGCACGCCGAGCACCAGCGCGCGATACACGCTTTCCTCGTCCGACAGCTCGGGCGCGATCGTTCCCGCGAGCGGCACCAGCGCCGCGCCGCGGCGCTCGAATTCGACGCAATACAGGCCGTCCTTGAACGCTTCCGCGCGCATCACCAGCTTCGCCTGCGCATCCATCACGAATGAGTTGCCGTCGAACACCAGCTCATCCTGGCCGCCGAGCAGGTTCACGTACGCGGCCGGCAGCTGCACCTGCCGTATGCGATCGCCGAGTACTTGCTCGCGCTCGCGCTGCTTGTGGATCTCAAACGGCGAGGCATTGATGACCAGCAGTGCCTCGGCGCGGCGCGCCTTCGCCGCCTGCGTCGGCTGCGGCTCCCAGATATCCTCGCAGATCAACAGTCCGAGGCGCCAACCGTCGAAGTCCACGACCGTGGCTTCGGTACCAGGCGTGAAATAGCGCTTCTCGTCGAACACCTTGTAGTTCGGCAGCACGGCCTTGCGGTGATGCGCGAGTTCGCGGCCGCCGCGGAACAGCAGCGCCGAATTATAGATCCGGCCTTCGGCGTACTCCGGATAGCCCACCATTACGCCGATCTCGGGCACCGCCTGCTTGAGCTCGCTGAGCGCCCGCTCGATCTGCAGCCGCAGGCCACGGTGAAACAGCAGATCCTCGGGCGGGTACCCTGAGAGCGTCAGCTCCGGAAACAGCACCAGATCCGCACGCAGCGAATCGCGCGCGCGCCGCGCCTCGGCGATGACACGCTCGAGATTCCCGCGCACGTCGCCGACCAGCAGATTCAGCTGCGCCAGCGCGATCCTTAATCTGTCAGTATGGGCCACCGGCACTCCGGTGAATCAGCGAGCGTATGTGCGCCAATCAACGCCGCGCTCGCGCGGTGCTATTTCCGCGTTGGCGGCGTCTACCGCGCTGGCCGCCCTTGGCGCGCTCGCCGCTCTTGGCGCCCCGCGCGGCCGCCGGCCCGCGGCCCGACTTCCGTGCCGGGGACTTCGTGGGCGAGCTCTTCGGCGACCTCTTGGCTGCGGCGGCCGGCCTGCTGAACGCGCGCGGCCGCGGCAACACCTCACGAGCGTGCCTCGTGGCCTTCGCAGCCTCGTTCGAAGCGCTCTTCGCCGCCTCCACCCGACGCTTGCCGAGCAGTTCCGCCATCGCGCGGCCCAGCTCCGCCGGCGACTTCACGGTACGTACCCGTGCTGCCTCGAGCGCGCGGTATTTGTCGGCCGCGGTACCGTTGCCGCCCGCGATGACTGCGCCGGCGTGGCCCATGCGCTTACCCGGCGGCGCGGTAACGCCGGCGATATAGGCCACCACCGGCTTGGTGACGTACCGGCGGATATGTTCGGCCGCAGCTTCCTCATCCGAGCCGCCGATCTCGCCGACCATGATGATGCCTTCGGTTTGCGGGTCGCGCTCGAACAGCTCGATGACATCGATGAAATTCATGCCGCGCACCGGATCACCGCCGATGCCGACACAAGTACTCTGACCGAGATCGTTGTTCGTGGTCTGAAACACCGTCTCGTAGGTCAGCGTGCCCGAGCGCGAGACGATGCCGACGCAGCCTTTCTTGTGGATGAAACCCGGCATGATGCCGATCTTGCACTCGCCCGGGGTGATGATGCCGGGGCAGTTTGGACCAATGAGCCGCGTCGCCGATCCGACCAGCGCCGCCTTGACCTTGATCATATCATTGACCGGCAAGCCCTCGGTGATGCACACCACGAGTTCGATGCCGGCATCGGCGGCTTCCAGGATGGCATCGGCCGCGTATGGCGCCGGCACGTAGATCATGCTTGCGGTGGCGCCGGTTTCGCGCACAGCGTCGCGCACCGTATCGAATACCGGCAGCTCGAGGTGTCGCTCACCGCCGCGCCCGGGCGTCACGCCGCCGACGAGCCTGCTGCCATAGGCGATGCATTGTTGTGAATGAAAAGTGCCCTGCTTGCCGGTGAAACCCTGGCAGATCAGTTTGGTACGTTTGTTGACGAGGATGCTCATACTGGTCCTTGAGGCTGCGGCTCGACGCGCGGTCGGGCATTCAAGCGGCTTTCCTGGTGGTCAAGCGGCTATCCTGGCGGCGGCGATGACCTTTTTAGCCGCGTCCGTCAGATCGGCGGCCGCGATGATCGCCAGTCCGCTCTTGGCCAGCCGCTCGCGCGCAACCTGCGCATTCGTACCCTCCAGTCGCACCACCACCGGCACCGTCACGCCGACATTCTTAATCGCATTGATGATGCCATCGGCGATCAGATCACAGCGCACGATGCCGCCGAATATGTTCACCAGGATCGCACGCACCCGGGGATTGGAGAGGATCAACTGAAACGCCGCGGTCACACGATCACTGGTGGCACCGCCGCCGACGTCGAGAAAGTTCGCGGGCTGCCCGCCATGCAGCTTGATCAGGTCCATGGTCGCCATGGCGAGTCCGGCGCCATTGACCATGCAGGCGATATTGCCATCGAGCGAAACGTAATTGAGATCGTGTTCACTCGCGCGTCGCTCCATCGGGTCCTCCTGCCCCGGATCGCGCAGCGCCGCCATGTCTTTCTGCCGGAACAGCGCGTTGTCTTCGATGTCGAGCTTGGCGTCGAGCGCCACCAGGCCGCCATTCCTGGCGACGATCAGCGGATTGATTTCGATCAGGCTCGCATCGCGCTCGAGATACAGCCGATATAAACCCGCGACGATCGACTGGAACTGGTCGACCTGCTTAGGTCCCAGAGCTAAGCCGAAGGCCAGCTGGCGACACTGAAATGGTTCCAGACCCGTCGCCGGATGCACCGTTACCGACAGCATCCGCTCCGGCGTCTTGTGCGCGACTTCTTCGATGTCCATGCCGCCGGCTGCCGAGGCCACCACGGCGATGCGCCCGCGCTCGCGATTGAGCGTAAGACTCAGATACAGCTCACGCTCGATCTCGGATCCGGATTCGACATAAACACTCTCGACCGGCAATCCGGCGGCCCCGGTCTGCCTGGTGACCAGCCGCTGACCGAGCATGCCCGCCGCGGCGGCGCGCACCTGTTCCGGGTCGCGCGCGAGCTTGACCCCGCCCGCCTTGCCGCGACCACCCGCATGCACCTGCGCCTTGACCACCCAGACCTTGCCGCCCAGCGCCTGGGCTGCCGCGACCGCTTCATCGGCGCTGGCCGCGACGCGACCCTCGGGGACGGGAATACCGTAACTGGCGAGAATTTTTTTTGCTTGATATTCGTGCAGGTTCATCCGCGACCATCCGAGTGCCGAAAAGCTGGGGATTGTCGCGGAAACCGGCGCCCGAGGCTAGCGCGCCACCGTGAAATAGCCCGCGGCGAGCGATTGACAGCAGCCTGAAGGCATTAAGCCACTCGTAGGATTTTTGTTAACAAAAATCCTACGAGTGGCTTAATGCCTCCCGAGTGATGTTGATTCGTACGCCGCCGGCTATTTCACGCTGTAGCCGCGCGCCTCGAGGCATGCAGTCATTGCGCGTTGATACTGTTCGCGACGCGAACCAGTATCCCCCGGCGCTACGCCGCCGCCCTGCTGCGTCGGATCGAAACCGGTCTGGGTCTTCGACCAGCTGTGGCATTCATATTGATCCGCCGCCTGCTGTTCCTGGGTCTGGCCGTTCTTCGGATAGATGTAGAAACCCTCGGCTGGTGGCGCCGCGCCGGGCGGCGCACCCGGCTGATCCGCACCCGGGGGCGGGTCCACTACCGCGTAGCCGTTTGCATCGGGCTGCCACTGGTAATAGACATTGTCCGCATAGTAATAGGGCACCCCGCCGAACCAGACGGTGGTGTAGAAGGGCGGCAGCACCGAGATGAACAGGCCCACGGGCGGTCGGGTCACGATGAACCCATACGGCCCGGGCGCATACCAGATGCCGCCATAGAAGTAGAAAGGGCTGCCATGGTAGTAGTACGGCCGATAGCCCACCGGCAGCGTCCGCACGACGGCACCGCTGCGCGGGTAATAGCGGCCGTGGTTATAGCGATTATCGAACACCTGGCCGCGGCCGGCTCGTTCACGCGCACCATCATTCGGACCCGCGGCATAACTCGCCGCAGCGGCCCCCAGCGCCAGCACCGCCAGCACCGACAACCCCAGCCAGTTCTTTGAGTTCCTCATAAGCCTATAGACCTCAAGCAGTCTTATAGCCGCGCGCATCCAGGCAGGCGCTGATCGCACGCCGGTAGTTCGATGCCGCCGCCGCGCTCGCCGCCGCGCCCTGTGCATAGCGCTGATCGAGCGACGCCTGCTCGGCGTTGGCCTGCGCCTGGGCGTTGGCATCGCTGGCGGAGCCGACGGCCGCGCCGGTGATGCCGCCAAAAACCGCGCCGAAGCCGGCATCGCGCGGGCCGGCAATGGCAGCGCCCAGAATGGCCCCGGCGATCGCACCCACCGCGGTACCCGCGCCGGGCGGATTGGCGGGTTCGACGATTACGCGCTGGCCCGGCGGCAGACCTGGCCGACTCGGATCGAAGCCCGTTTGCTGCACCGCCCAGATGTGACATTCATAACGGTCGCGCTCGAGCTGCTCGGGGCTCTGTCCCTGCGTGGGGTAAACCATAATCGGGCTTGGCACCGGCTGCGCCACCATTACGGTCCGACGCGGCGGCGGTGCCGCGCAGGCAATGAGCATTGCCGACAAGCCCAGAACCGACCAGGTTCGCAGTTTAAGTCGCTGATTAGTCATATGCTGCATAGTAACGACCTGAGTTTGCAAAGGTTGACATGTACGGCGTGAACGACGCCTGAATGCTTAGAGTGCGGCTCTGCAAGACAGTTTCAATGCTACATTCCCGCCCCGCATGCGGCATCCCGACGCGATGAGCGCGCCCCCTTCTGGTGCCCCCGCGGCGCCATCTTCAGGCTTCCCGGAAACGCCGACGCAGTCCCTGCCGCCACCGCTGGCAGCCGCTGCGGCTGCGCCGGGGAGCGACCTCGCCTGGCGGGTGGTCGGTCTGGCCAACCTCTACCGCTTGCTGCTGCCTCCGGTGCTCTACGGCCTGCAGTTGGTGACGCGTCCGACGCCCACCGTCGGTGCCAGTGACCCGCGGCTGTTCGTATTCGTCTGCATTGTCTACTGGGTACTCGGCGGCTTCATGGCCTTCGGTGGCAAGGGCCGCTGGCGGAGTCGGCGCGCGCTGGTGTTCGTGAATACGGCGCTGGATACCACCGCCATTTGTACCTTGCTGTATTGCAGCGGCGGCGTTTCCAGCGGTCTCGGCATCCTGCTGGTGATTCCGGTCGGCGCCATGTCACTGCTGGCCGAAGGCCGCGCGAGCCTCGCAGTAGCCGCGCTCGCGGCGCTCGGGCTGCTGACGCAGCAAATTCTGGCGGTGATCGCCGGCAACGCTCAGACCTACGATTATTCGCTGGCGGGCATGCTCGGCGCGGTGGTGTTCCTGGTCGCGCTCATGGCCTGGCCGGTCTCCAATCGCCTGCGCGAGAGCGAAGCGCTGGTGCGTAGGCAGGAGTTCGATCTCGCCAATTTGGCGCAGCTCTCGCAATACATCGTGCAACGCCTGCGCGAGAGCATCCTGGTCGTGGACCCGTCGGACCGTATCCGACTCATCAACGAGTCGGCCGCTCGGATGCTCGGCGACAATATCGCGGTGCCCGGGGCTCTGCTGGGAGAGGTCGCGCCGCGACTGCTGTATCTGCTGTCCACCTGGCGACAGGACGGGAGCGTGATACTGCGCAGCGGTGCCGCCACTTTCGTGGCTGCCGACGGCGCCCGCGTCATCCGTCCGCATTTCGCGCCGCTCGGCAGCAGCGAGCCAGCGCCAATCATCGTGTTTCTGGAAGACACCGGCGAACTGGCTGCCAAGGTGCAGCAGACCAAGCTCGCCGCCCTCGGCCGACTTTCCGCCAGCATTGCCCATGAAATCCGCAATCCCGTCGGCGCCATGAGCCATGCGGCGCAGCTGCTCGCCGAGTCGCCGGCGCTGAGCACAGCCGACCGCCGCCTGACCGAAATCATGCAGGACAACTCGAGGCGCGTCAGCGGCATCGTCGATAACATCCTGCAGCTCTCGAGGCGCGAAGCCCCGCGGCCGGAAAGGTTCATGCTCGACGCCTGGATACGGCGCTTTCGTGATGAGTTCTGCAACACCTTGCAGCTGCAATGGCAGCGGCTCATCATCGATCCGTCCTCGGAGGACGTCGAGCTGCGCGTTGATGGCAGCCAGCTGCATCAGATCTTCTGGAACCTTTGCCAGAACAGCGTCACTCACGCCTTGCCGCACGCCGGAGCGGCGCCGATCGAATTGCGCTACGGCAGATTGGCCGGAGTCGGCCGGCCCTACCTGCAGGTCGCCGATCGCGGCCCGGGCATTGCCCAGGCCGATGCGGAACGGATTTTCGAACCGTTCTTCACGCGCGCCGCGCATGGCACCGGGCTCGGCCTGTTTCTGGCGCGCGAGCTCGCACAAGCCAACGCTGCGACCCTGCTGTATGAGGCGCGCGAAGGCGGGGGTAGCATCTTCCGCATCGTATTTTCCGACCCGAGCCGATGGGGCGAGAACCAGTCTTGAGTTAATGGCGTGGACACTGCGAGCAAGCCCATTGTATTGGTCGTCGATGACGAGCCCGATCTGATCGAGCTGGTTTCGCTGACGCTCAGCCGCATGAATCTCGCGACCGACTCGGCGGGCGATCTGGCTGGCGCCCGCTCAAAGCTCAATCAGCGCCGCTTCGACCTCTGCCTGACCGACATGCGCCTGCCCGATGGCGACGGACTCGACCTGGTCGCCTGGATCCAGGAGCTTCACGCCGACGTGCCGGTCGCCGTCATTACCGCCCATGGCAACGTCGAATCGGCGGTACGTGCGCTCAAGCTCGGCGCCTTCGATTTCGTTTCCAAGCCGCTGGACCTCGGCGTGCTGCGCAAGCTGGTCGCCAAAGCCATCAAACTCGCCGATCGCCTTGGCGCCACCGCGGCGGTGCCGGCGCATGGCCCGCGGCTCCTGGGGCATTCACCCGCAATGGCCTCGTTGCGCGAGCTGATTGCGCGGGTCGCGCGCAGCCAGGCACCGGTGCACATCACCGGCGAGTCCGGCACCGGCAAAGAGCTGGTAGCCCGGCTGATTCACGAGACCGGCGCGCGGGCTGACGCGCCTTTTGTCCCGGTCAACTGCGGCGCCATTCCGTCGGACCTGATGGAGAGCGAGCTGTTTGGTCACAAACGCGGCAGCTTCACCGGTGCGATCGCCGACAAACGAGGTCTGGTCCAGAGCGCCGAGGGCGGTACGCTGTTTCTGGATGAGGTCGCCGACCTGCCGTTGCACATGCAGGTGAAACTGCTGCGCCTCATTCAGGAGAAGACCGTGCGCCCGATCGGCGAGCAGCGCGAAGTGCCGGTCGATGTGCGCGTACTGTCAGCGACGCACAAGAATCTTGCCGAACTCGTGGCCCAGGGCCGCTTCCGCGAAGATCTCTATTATCGCATCGACGTCATCGAGATCCGCGTACCGGCGCTGCGCGAGCATGCGCAAGACATCCCCGAGCTCGCCGATGCGATGCTGCAGCGGCTATCCGCGCGCAGCGGCGCGCAGCTGCCCAGCACCACCGCGCAGGCTCGCGCGGCGCTGCAGCGCTACTCATTTCCCGGCAACGTACGCGAACTGGAGAACATACTCGAGCGCGCGATTGCCTTGTCCGCCTCCGCTGTGATCGACCTCGAGGACCTGCAGCTGCGCAAGCCGGCCGCCGCACCGCCGGCAGATATTGCGGCCGGCGAGAGCGCCGCCCTTCATCAAACCCCAAGTCCCGGTGCCGCCGGCCCCAGCACCGCACTGGGCGATCAGCTCGAAAACATGGAGCGCGCGGCGATCGTCAAAGCGCTGGAACAGACCCGCTATAACAAGACCGCAGCCGCGAGGCTGCTCGGAATGAGCTTTCGAGCACTGCGATATCGGGTCAAGAAGCTCGGCATCGAGTAGTCGTGGCGGCCGGTGACATGACGCGTCAGATGCTGACAACGCCCGACACCCGTTGTCGTCATCTGCGGCCAGTGGTTACGTCAAATAGCCGCGCGTCGAAACAAAAACAATAACAAAAACAATCGTCTAGAGATGGCGCGGCCGTTGGCACAGGCGTTGCATCTCTACTGCTCAGCGGCTGCTTGGCCGTAGTTTATCTACCTACACGGAGTCCTGCTGACATGAAGACGATGCAAAAAGGTTTCACCCTGATCGAGTTGATGATCGTGATTGCGATCATCGGTATCCTGGCGGCGATCGCCATTCCTGCCTATCAGAACTACACCGTGCGCGCGCAAGTCACGGAAGGTCTGAATCTGGGCGATGGCTGGAAGACAGCCGTGGCCGAGTACTATGCCCAGAACGGCGTGTTTCCGACCACGGCGAACTTGACCGCCGCGGGTCTGGTGGCCTCCACCGGCAAGTACGTGACCAGCGTCACCAGCAACAGTGGCAACATTATTGTCACCTACGGCAACCAGGCCAATGCCGCGGCGATTGGCGGCAAGATCCTGGGCCTGACCGCTTATACCAATACGAACAATGACATCGTATGGATCTGCGGTCTCGCGGCAGTGCCCGGCGGCCTGACGATTGCAGCTGGCGCCACCGCCGGCGGCACCACGAACGTCGCGCCGCAGTATCTGCCGACCAGCTGCCACGCCTAAGCAGCAAACTGGACACAACTGTGCCCGGTGGAAGCCCCTCTTCGGAGGGGCTTCTTCTTTTGGGAAACCAATCACGCAGCCCCTCGGGCCGATGTGCAAACATCGGCGCCATATTTGACATTGCTCGAGCGGCTCAACTGAGTAGACTAGACCTTTCTAAAGGCGCGCACCTCGTATAAACCCATGAATGACCACGATTCTTTGGCCATCAGTCCGCTGAGATCAAGCCTGGGCGGTCTGCCGCAGCGCCTGGTCCAGGACGGGGTGGTCGATGAATCCGGCATGCATGCTGCGCTGCGAGCCGCGGCTGAAAAGAAAACCAGTTTCGTCACGCAACTGATCGCCGGCGGCGCGGTCAAGGCGCGCGACATTGCCATTACCGCAGCGGCTGAGTACGGGGTACCGCTTTTCGACCTCGACGCGCTCAGCCTCGACCTGGAGGCCGTGCGCACAGTCTCCGACAAGCTGCTCGCCAAGCATCGGGTACTGCCGCTGTTCAAACGCGGCAAGCGTCTGTTCCTGGGCGTGGCCGACCCGACCAATCTGCACGCGATCGATGAGATCAAGTTCCAGACCAGCCTCGCGGTCGAGGCGATTGTCGTCGAAGACGACAAACTGCAGCGCAAGCTCGATAAGGCGATCGAGCAGTTCGACACCCAGATGCCAAGCCTGGGCGACGATGAAGGTGTCGATCTCGACTCGCTCGAAGTCAGTGGCGGCGACGACGACCTCGGTGCCGATGTCACGCGCGACGATGTCGAGGATGCGCCGATCGTGCGCTTCGTCAACAAGGTGCTGCTGGATGCGATCCGTCGCGGCGCCTCGGATGTCCATTTTGAGCCGTACGAGAAGATGTTTCGCGTGCGCCTGCGCATGGACGGCATATTGAAGGAGGTCGCGCAACCGCCGGTGCAGCTCACGGGCAAGATCGCGGCACGCCTGAAAGTCATGGCGCGCCTTGACATCGCTGAGCGACGTGTACCGCAGGATGGGCGCATCAAAATGCGCCTGTCGAAGACTCGGGCGATCGACTTTCGCGTCAGCAGCTGCCCGACGCTGTACGGTGAGAAGATCGTGCTGCGTATTCTGGATCCCTCGCAGACCATGGTCGGCATCGAGGCGCTCGGTTATGAGCCATTTCAGAAAGACCTCTACCTCAAGCATCTGGCAAAGCCGCAAGGCATGATTCTGGTCACCGGCCCCACCGGTAGCGGCAAGACGGTTTCCCTGTATACCGGGCTGAACATCCTCAATCGCGAGGATCTCAACATTTCAACGGCCGAGGACCCGGCGGAAATCAACCTGCCGGGCGTCAACCAGGTGAACGTCAACAACAAAGTCGGCCTGACTTTTGCGTCGGCATTGCGCGCATTCCTGCGCCAGGACCCGGACATCGTGATGGTCGGCGAGGTTCGCGACCTGGAAACCGCCGAGATCGCCATCAAGGCGGCTCAGACCGGCCACCTGGTGCTCTCGACCCTGCATACGAATGACGCGCCGCAGACCCTGACGCGCATGGTTGACATGGGAGTGAAGCCCTACGCGATCGCGACCTCCGTGAGCCTGATCATCGCGCAACGCCTGGCGCGACGTCTGTGCCCGCAGTGCAAGCAGCCGCTCGATGTGCCGGCCGCAGCCTTGCGCAAGGAAGGATTCCAGGAGAGCGACATCGCCACGGGCATCAGGATCTACGGCCCCAAGGGCTGCAATGCCTGCACCGATGGCTACAAGGGCCGCGTCGGTGTCTATCAGGTGATGGAAGTCAGCGAAGAGATTGGCCGGATTATCATGACCGGCGGCAACGCCCTGGATATTAACCATCAGGCTGCGAAGGAAGGCGTCTGGGATCTGCGCCGCTCGGGCCTGGAGAAGGTCAGGTCGGGCATCACCAGTCTCGAAGAAATCAATAGCGTCACTATCGAGTGATTTCGCTAGCAACCGGAAAATTCAACATGGCGCAATCAAGCTCTGCAATTCGCAATGTCAGAAAGGATACTTCCTTCAATTGGGAGGGCATGGACCGGAAGGGCCAGCGGATTAAAGGCCGTGCCGTTGCGCAGAATGAGCAGTCGCTCAAAGCGGACCTGCGTCGCCAGGGGGTCGTGGCCACACGAATCCGGAAGCAATCGCAGGCTTTCAAGAGCGGCGGCAGAGTCAAAGCTGAAGACATCGCGATCTTCAGCCGTCAGCTGGCCACGATGCTGGGAGCGGGCATTCCGCTGGTGCAGGCCTTCGAAATCATCGGCACCGGCCACGAAAAGCCGGCCATGCAGAAGCTCGTGCTCGAGATCAAGGCCGAAGTGGAGGGCGGCACCTCGCTGCACGAGGCGCTCGCCAAGCATCCTTTGTATTTCGACGATCTGTTCGTCAACCTGGTCGAGGCGGGTGAGCAAGCCGGAGCCCTGGAAGGCCTGCTCGACAAGATCGCGACCTATAAGGAAAAAAGCGAGGCAGTCAAAAAGAAAGTCAAGAAAGCGCTGTTCTATCCTGCCGCGGTGCTCGTGGTGGCGGTCATCGTGACCGTGATCCTGCTGATCTTCGTCATTCCGCAGTTCGAAGAACTGTTCAAAGGCTTCGGCGCCGATCTGCCCGCCTTCACCCAGATGATCATCAACCTTTCCAAATTCGTGCAGCACAACGGCATCTATCTCGCGGTCGTCGTCGGCGGCGCAATCTACGCGTTTATCTATTTTCATAAGCGCTCGCGCAAGATGCGTCAATTCCTCGACCGCGTTTCGCTGAAGTTGCCCATCATCGGACCGATTTTGAATAAAGCGGCCATCGCGCGCTATGCGCGTACGCTGTCGACCATGTTTGCCGCTGGCGTGCCGCTGGTCGAAGCATTGGAATCGGTAGCCGGCGCCTGCGGTAACATCGTGTACGAGGACGGTGTGATGAAAATGCGCGACGAGGTCGCCACCGGCCAACGCCTGCAGCGCGCGATGGAGAACACCGGCCTGTTCCCCAACATGGTGGTGCAGATGATCGCGGTTGGCGAAGAATCCGGCGCCCTCGATACCATGTCCGGCAAAGTCGCCACTTTCTACGAAGAAGACGTCGATGCCGCGGTCGACAGCATGTCGAGCCTGCTCGAGCCGCTGATCATGGCGATTCTCGGCGTGCTGGTCGGCGGCCTGGTCATCGCGATGTACCTGCCAATCTTCAAGCTCGGTGCCGTCGTCGGCTAAACGCGTGCTCGAGCTGCTGCCGCAATCAGCCGCCGCCTTCATCGGGGTTGCGTTAGTTCTAGGCCTGGTCGTCGGCAGCTTTCTGAACGTGGTGATCTACCGGCTGCCGATCATGCTCGAGCGGCAGTGGCAAGCGCAGTGCGCGCTACTGTCGGTCCATACGCCTGCCGGCCAGCCAACGCCGACTGCGGCCGCGCATCAGCCGCCGTTCAATCTCGTGGTGCCGCGTTCCTGCTGTCCCGCCTGCAAGGCGCCGATTAACGCGATCCACAACATTCCGGTACTGAGCTATCTGGCGCTGCGCGGCCGCTGCGCCCGCTGTCAGGCCAGGATCAGCGTGCGCTATCCGGCGATCGAGCTGCTGAGCGGCCTGACCACGGCGGCGGTGGCCTGGAGACTTGGTTTCGGCTGGGCCGCCGCCTGCGCTATGGTCGTCACCTGGTTCCTGATCGCGCTCACCTTCATCGATCTGGATGATCAGCTGCTGCCAGACTCGCTGACCCTGCCCCTGCTTTGGCTGGGACTGGTCGCGAGCCTGACTGGCTGGGCCTCGAGCGCACACGCGCTGCCGAGCGATCCGGCGAGCGCCATCGGCGGCGCCGCGATCGGTTACGTTTCGCTCTGGGCGTTGTATCACGTGTTTCGGCTGCTGACGGGCAAGGAAGGCATGGGCTACGGCGACTTCAAGCTGCTGGCCGCGCTCGGCGCCTGGCTCGGCTGGCAGCTGCTGCTGCCGATCGTACTGCTCTCGGCCGCAGTGGGCGCGATCGTCGGCATCGCGCTTATCACCATGCGGCGCCAGGAGCGCGGCCACCCGATACCGTTCGGACCGTTTCTGGCCGCCGCGGGCTGGGTGGCGATGTTGTGGGGCCCGCAAATGGTCGCACGCTATCTGGGCCTGTTCGCCCTGCATAGCTGATGGACCCGCGTCCTGCGCCGCCAGCAGGCCTGAAGCCGCTGCGTGTCGGTTTGACCGGCGGTATTGCCAGTGGCAAGACCACGGTCTCGCTGCTGTTTGGCGCACTGGGAGTTCCGGTCATCGATGCCGATCAGGTCGCGCGCGACGTCGTCGCGCCGGGCACGAGGCTGCTGGCGCAGGTGTTCGAAAGCTTCGGCGCCCAGCTGCGCCGTCCCGATGGCAGTCTCGATCGCACGGCGCTGCGCCGCCTGGTATTCGCGGACGCCGGCAAACGGCGGCAGCTCGAGGCTCTGCTGCATCCGGCGATCAGGCTTCGCATCGAGCTGCTGGCCGCGCAAGCCGGCGGGCAATACCAGATTCATGTGATTCCGCTGCTGGTCGAGACCCATGCCGCATCGCAATACGACCGCGTGCTGCTGGTGGATTGTCCGGAAAGTCTGCAGGCGGCGCGACTGCAGGCGCGCGACGGCTGCGATCCGGAACAGGCTCGCGCCATGCTGGGGTCCCAGGCGAGCCGAGAGACGCGCCTCGCCGCCGCCGACGACGTCATCCTCAATGATGCCGACCCAGCCGCTCTGGCGCCGAAGGTGGCGGCCTTGCATCAGAACTATCTGGCGCTCGCAGCGCCAGCGCGCGCCGCAGGCCCCGCCGATGACCGGTAGGGCGTTTACGCGCGGCGAGCGCCTCAAGCACAATAGCCGGATGCTCGATCCCGCGACCATGCCCGAGGCAGCGCCGGAACCCTCGATCTTTGAGCAGCCGCTGAACGAGCGGATGCGCACCTTCCTGCGGCTGGATTTTCTCTACAGCCAGGCGGTTTACCATAATGAAATAGCCAGCCCCTGGGGCAGCCGCGCTGCGGTTGGCAGCCTGCTCGACATGCTCGCGATTCTGACGCGAGGCGATATGCGCAGTGACGTGGTCAAAGAGCTCGAACGCCACCTGCTGCTGCTCAACGAATTCCAGGACCGCCAGGGTATCGATACGACGCGTCTGCGCGCTCTGCTGGCCAACCTCACACGTCTGCGGGCAGAGTTGGGCGCGGTCGGCGGCTCATGGCTGCAGCCGCTGCGCGATTCCGAGTTCCTGGCGTCGATCAAGCAGCGCAGCGCGATACCCGGCGGCACCTGTGAATTCGACCTGCCGGATTATTTCTTCTGGCTCAATCAGCCGGCCGAGGCTCGTACCGCAGCCTTCGCTCGCTGGCTGACGCTGCTGCGCCCGCTGTGTGATGCGATCGCCGAGCTGCTGTGGCTTACCCGACAAAACGGCCGCGCTCGCCAGGAAGTGGCCGCGGCTGGCGTCTTCAACGTGAGCTTCGACCGCGACGCACCCTTCCAGTTGCTCCGTATCTGCCTGCCCGCGGCGAGCCCGCTCTATCCCGAAATCAGCGGCAGTCACTATCGCTGCAGCATGCGATTCCTGCAGTGGAACGGCATCGAGGAGCGCCCCACCCAGACTGAGGCGGATGTCGCGTTCGAACTGGTCTGCTGCAGCTGAAGATAGCGTCACGTGGCCCAACGGTTGCGGTGTCCCACCTGCCAGCGCGCGATCGAGTGGTCGGATCAATTTCCGTACCGGCCGTTCTGCAGCGAGCGCTGCCGGCTCATCGATCTCGGCGCCTGGCTTTCCGACAAGCATGCCATTCCCGGTAGCGCGTCCGCAGGCCCCGACGAGACACCTCCGAGCGCGAAACCCTAGAGTTTGATCTTGCCGCCACCGGGCAGCGGGCCCGCGCCCGGCAGCCCGCCAGCGACATCCGGCACCACGATGCGCGAGGAGGCCTCGCGCCGGTACTCCCGCGCCTCTTCGATCGCCTGGTCCAGCGCTTCCTTGACCGCGGCGGGAAATTTCTTGACCGCGTCCTCGAGCGAGTCCGCCTCGATCTCAAAGCCCAGCGGCAACACGCCGGTCGGTGTCAGCAGCTGCGTCTGGCCCGAATACAGCACGCTGCGCGTGGGATCGGTGTGCCCGTCCACCGTCACCGGGACCAGCCGGCGTATGCTACCGGCCTTGCGATCGGTAAACATATCCTCGCGATACAGCCCGGCGCCATCGAGCTGAATATCCGGCAGTCCGGTGTCCTGGGCCATGTGCAATCACCTCATCGTTGCGAATTGAGGGCCTCAATGATCGGCCGGTCGGCCGGCAACAGCGCCTGTCCGCCAAGCTCCGCGGCCGCCACCCATTTGAGCGCCTGGGCCTCGAGACCGGAGGGCTCGCCGCAGTATTCGTCGACCACGAAAACATCGAGCTCGACTACGCGGTCGGCGTAATCATGCCGCAATTGCAGCAGCGCATGACAGCGGCGTAGCGATACTCCGAGCTCTTCGGCCAGCTCGCGCCTCAACGCCTGTTCGCTGCTCTCACCGGGGGCGATCTTACCGCCCGGAAACTCCCAGTACCCGCCCATGTGCTTGCCGGCCGATCGCTGCGCGATCAGTACCCGTCCGCTGGCATCGCGCAGCACGGCCGCCACCACGCGCACGGCGGCACTCACTGACTGCCGACCAGGGCGCCGTGGCAGTGCTTGTATTTCTTCCCCGAGCCGCACGGACAGGGCTCGTTGCGGCCGACCTTGCGGTCGGAACGCACGAATGGTGCCGCCGCCCGCTCGGCTGCGCCGACCGGCCGCATGCCGGGCCCGGCGGCCGCGGGGGTCGGGGCAGCCGCCGCGATCTCCAGCTCGCTGCTGCCCAGCAACGGCTGTACCTCCACGTGCTGCGCCCGCAACGCTTTCATCAGCCGTTCGCGCCGCTCGGCCTCCTCGCGGTCGATCTGCTCCTGGGTGCGTATCTCGATCTTGGTCAGGGTCGACACCGTGTCGAACTTCACTCGATCGAGCATCGCCGAGAACAGCTCGAAGGCCTCGCGCTTGAATTCGAAGCGGTAATCCTTCTGCGCGTAGCCGCGCAGGTGGATCCCCTGCTTGAGATATTCCATCGCCGCCAGGTGCTCGCGCCAATGCTGATCGAGCGTGCGCAGCACCACGTCGCGCTCGATGTGGCGCATCATCTCGGCACCATAACGCTCCACCTTCTGCTGGTAGGTCTCGCGCACGGTCTGGTGAATGCGCGCGCGCAGCGGCGCTTCCTCGAGCTCAGGCTCCTGCGCCAGCCAGGCCTTGGCCTCCACGGCCAGATTCAAGTCGCGCTGAAGGGCTTCCTGCAACCCATCGAGATTCCAGTCGTCCGGCACACTGTTGGGCACCACGAACTGATCAATCAGGCTGGCGGTCGCCTCGTCGAACATCTCGGTGATCGCGGAACTCATATCCGCGGTACCGAGGATTTCGGTGCGCTGCTGATAGATGACCTTGCGCTGATCGTTGGCGACATCGTCGAACAGCAGCAGCTGCTTGCGGATATCGAAGTTATGCGACTCGACCTTGCGCTGCGCTTTCTCGATCTGGCGCGTGAGCATGCCGCTTTCGATGACTTCGCCGTCCCTCATGCCGGCGAACTGCAGCAGCCGCTTGGTGCGATTCGGATCACCGAAGATCCGCATCAGATTGTCCTCCATCGACAGATAGAAGCGACTGGAGCCAGGATCACCCTGGCGACCCGAGCGGCCGCGCAGCTGATTGTCGATGCGCCGCGATTCGTGGCGCTCGGTGCCAATGATGTGCAGACCGCCGGCGCCGATCACCTGATCGTGGCGCTGCTGCCAGGCAGCCCGCGCCGCCTCGCGCGTGGCCTGGTCGGTCTCCGCGGGCAGGCCCGCGAGCTCAGCATCGAGATTGCCGCCGAGCACGATGTCGGTGCCGCGGCCGGCCATGTTGGTGGCGATGGTCACGGTCGCGGGACGGCCGGCCTGCGCGACGATATGCGCTTCGCGCTCGTGCTGCTTGGCATTGAGCACCTGGTGGCCAATACTCTCCTTCTGCAGCAGGTTGGACAGGAACTCGGAGGTCTCGATCGAGGTGGTACCGACCAACACCGGCTGCGTACGCTGCACGCAGTCCTTGATGTCGGCTATGATCGCCTCGAACTTGTCCTTCTGCGTCAGGTAGACGTAGTCGGACTGGTCCTTACGAATCATCGGCCGATGGGTCGGTATCACGACCACTTCGAGTCCGTAGATCTGCAGGAACTCGGGCGCCTCGGTGTCGGCCGTGCCGGTCATGCCGGCGAGCTTCTTGTAGAGGCGGAAGTAGTTCTGGAACGTGATCGAGGCGACCGTCTGGTTCTCCTCGCGCACGCGCACGCCTTCCTTGGCTTCCACCGCCTGGTGCAAGCCATCCGACCAGCGTCGGCCCGGCATGGTGCGGCCGGTGAATTCATCGACGATAATGACTTCGCCATTGCGCACGATGTACTCGACGTCGCGCTTGTAGAGTGCGTGTGCGCGCAGCGCCGCATTCAGGTGATGCATCAGGCGGATGTTGGCCGTGTCGTACAGGCTCTCGCCCTCACGCAGCAGAGCCGCTTCCGCCATGAGCTGCTCGACGCGCTCATGGCCCGCCTCGGTCAGATGTACCTGCTTGCCCTTCTCGTCCACCGAGTAGTCGCCCGGGCCGTCCTCGACCTGCTGGCGCGTCAGTCGCGGCACCAGCTCGTTGATACGGATATATACCTCGGTACTCTCCTCCGCAGGGCCTGAGATGATCAGCGGCGTGCGTGCCTCGTCGATCAGGATCGAATCCACCTCATCGACGATCGCGTAGCGGAGCGAGCGCTGCACCCGGTCTTCCAGCCGGTACGCCAGGTTGTCGCGCAGGTAATCGAAGCCGAATTCGTTGTTGGTGCCGTAGGTGATGTCGCAGGCATAGGCGGCGCGCTTCTCGGCCGAATCCTGCGCATTCTTGATCACCCCTACGCTAAGCCCGAGAAAGCGATACACCGGCCCCATCCAGTCCGCATCGCGCTGCGCCAGGTACTCATTCACCGTGACCACGTGTACGCCTTCGCCGGGAAGTGCGTTGAGATAGGCGGGCAGCGTCGACATCAGCGTCTTGCCCTCGCCAGTGCGCATCTCCGCGATCTTGCCCTGGTGCAAGGCCATGCCGCCGACCAGCTGCACGTCAAAGTGCCGCATCTTGAGCGTCCGGCGCGCCGCTTCGCGCACCACCGCGAAGGCCTCGGACAGCAGCTGATCGATCGTTTCGCCCTGCTGCAGCCGCGCACGAAACTCGCCGGTCTTGGCGCGCAACGCATCGTCCGACAGCCCCTGCAGCGAGGACTCCTGGGCGGTCGCCTCGCGAACCAGGCGGGTATAGTTCTTGACGAGCCGATCGTTGCGGCTCCCGAATACGCGGGTCAGCGCCTGTAACACGAACAGTCCTTTGGATGAAACGCGCAGCTTCAGGGACTTGAAAGAAAGTCGCTGCAGCTAAACGCGTTATTCTAAGGGTAGACAGGGCCGCGATGTAGACGTTCGCGCGCCGGGCGGGGGCGCCGGTTGTGCCATCGAGCAACCCAGCACTTGCTGGCGCATCGGAGCATATGAGGCGATTTTGATAATTAAAATCGCCTCATATGCTCCGATGCGTCATCAGCGAACGCAGGTGCTCGAGGTCAAATCCACCGCGTCCGACCGGCTCAGCGCCCCACGAACGCCATCGGATCGATCTGGCGGCCGTCCTTGACTACTTCGAAATGCACGTGCGGCCCGGTGGAGCGGCCGCTGGATCCGACCACCGCGATCGCCTGGCCGCGCTCGACTTGGTCGCCGACGGTGACCAGCGTCCTGGCCGCATGCGCGTAGCGCGTGACGTAGCCATTGCCATGGTTGAGCTCGACCAGGTTGCCGTAACCCTCGCGTGGCCCCGCCCAGGTCACGATACCCGAGGCCACCGCAAGCACATCACTCCCGGCATCGCTCGCGAAATCCACGCCCTTGTGAAAGGCGTCCTCGCCGTTGAAGGGATCCATGCGCTCGCCAAAGTACGAAGAAATATAGCCTTCCCGCACCGGACGGCCCGAGGGTTTGATCTCCAGCGACAGCTGCCGACCGAGAATCACGTTTTCGAGCGCGGAAAACTGCCCCGAACGCGAGTCGATGCGGCGACCCAGGTCGTCGATCATCGAGGTCAGAACCGGTACCTGCGCGCCGCGGCCGACGCCATCGGATTCCGAACCGCCCAGGGGCGGATCGTCATCGAAATCAAATTCGCGGCTGTTGATATGCGCCATCTGCGTCAGTCGCTTGCCAAGCGCGTTGAGACGAATCACGTGGGCGTTCATCACTCCCAGCCGCATCGCCAGCGCATCCACGCGATCCTGCAGCTGCGCCTTGAGGGCCGCCACTTCCGCCTGGTGAGCGAGCACCGCGGCGCCCGGATTCAGCAGCGCCATGCGCGCCATGCTGCTCTCGCCGAGGTGCAAGCCCAGCGCAAAAATAGTGACGAGCAGGCTCAAGGCTATGACCGTGACCACGGCCAGCGTCAGCGGGTGCGATAGATTGAGGTTGCGGGCCTTGCCCACGCGGCGCCAGAAGAAAATCACATTCATGCCTGTCGCTCCAGTCTGCCGGCGAGCACTTCAAGCGCGGCCCACAGCCTTAGCTCAAGGTTCACGCGTGAACACATCCATGGAAGATGGTCCACAGCACCGATGCTGCACTGCACCCGAAAGCTTCCAAATCGCTCGCGGTCGATCATCTGCGCCCCGCGTGCCACCCTGTCTTAAGATGCAGTACCCTTTCTTCCTCGGCAGCCCCGCTGTCCTGGCGATTCCCGCCGTAAGACCGGTAGCTTTGCGAGCCCGCGTTTCGGCGGGTTTGCCCTTGATCGGTGCGGATGACTATGCACAAGAAGTCTCTTCGTGACAAGAAGACTGGCGCACGAAATCGCCATCAGACCGCCTACGCGGCCCGTCGGCCGACGTCGCGTCCTGACGTGAATCCTAAGTCAATCAATGAGTTACTATCGGATCGGCCCGGCTTGCGCCGGATAACCGCCAGCATCCCGGTGCAGCAGTCCTGGGCCGACTGGCTCCGGGGAGCGGTCGCGGACGAACTCGCCGAGCACATCGTTAGTGCGGTGCCGAAAAACGGCGAGCTGGTGGTATTCGCCGACACCGCCGCCTGGGGCACGCGGCTGCGCTATGCGCTCGCGGCGATGCAGCTCGACATCGCCAGGCGCGACGCCGCAATCTCCCACTCTAGCGTGCGCGTCCAGAGGCAATCCGCGTCGAACCCCCAACAGAGGGACTGAACTACCTGGCGCATTTTTGATTACAAAAATGCGCCAGGTAGTTCAGTCCCTCTCCTGGGTGAACGGACGCAGGATTGCGGATTGCCTCTGGCGGATTGCCCCCGGACGCGCCTCTGGACGTGCCTCTGGATGCGCCGCTAGGACGCGAGGGCGGTGGGTTCGCCCGCATGCGCCGGCACGTAGGAAATCGGCGCCTGCTCCGCGCCTTCGAATACGACCTGTTCCCAGGCATCCTTGTCGGCCAGCAGCGCGCGCAGCAGCCGGTTGTTGAGGCCGTGGCCGGACTTGTGGCCGGAAAACTCGCCGATCAGGCTATGGCCGAGCAGGTAGAGATCGCCGATGGCGTCGAGGATCTTGTGCTTGACGAATTCATCCTCGTAGCGCAACCCGTCTTCGTTCATGACCCCGACATCATCCAGCACGATCGCGTTGTCGAGCGTGCCGCCGAGCGCGAGGTTGTGGGCGCGTAGGGTCTCCAGATCGCGCATGAAACCAAAGGTACGGGCGCGGCTGATTTCCTTCAGGAATGAGGTGGTCGAAAAATCCATCGTGGCGCGCTGCAGCCGGCGCTTGAATATCGGGTGATCGAATTCAATTTCGAAGTTCACCTTGAAGCCTTCAAACGGATCAAATCGCGCCCATTTGTCGCCGTCCTCGACCAGTACCGATTTCTTCACGCGGATGAAGCGCTTGGGCGCATCCTGCTCCTCGATGCCGGCCGACTGCAGCAGGAACACGAACGGACCGGCACTGCCGTCCATGATCGGCACCTCGGCCGCGGTCACCTCGACGCACGCGTTGTCGATGCCTAAGCCGGCGAAGGCCGAGAGCAGATGCTCGACTGTCGAGATGCGCGCGTCGCCGTGGACCAGCGTGGTGCCCAGCGTGGTGTCGCCCACGTTCTGCGCGCGCGCCGGGATGTCTACCGGCTGCGGCAGATCGACCCGGCGGAAACAGATACCCGTGTCCACGGCCGCGGGCTTGAGCGTCATCATGACCTTCTTGCCGGTGTGCAGGCCGACGCCGGTGGCCCGAATCGAGTTTCGTAGTGTTCGCTGACCAAGCATAGGAATGATTCCGATCCTATACGTTTAAGGGGGCAGTGGTAGCGCCGTTTTCTTCAAAGAGCGCAGGCGAGCACGCCCGCCCGCAACCGACCTTCACCGCTGACGAGGCGGCGCTACCGTATCACAGCGGCGGATGGGGAGCTAACCGCTCCGCCGCAGGTCTGCCATCGTATCAATCCGCCTGCCGGCGCAAAAATGCCGGGATATCCAGCATTTCCTCGGCCTCCTGCGTCGCCGGTAAGCCATCGCCGACAGCGCGTTGTCGCACAACGGTCGGTTTGTCGAGGGCCGAATAGTCACTCGGGGTCAGCGGGCCACGAGCTCTGGTCGGGCGCGCCTGGGCCTGATCCGGCATGCGCGCAGCGGCCGCCTCGCGGCTTGCGCCCGAGCCCCGGGTAGACAGCGCCGAGCGCTCGATGAAGCTGTCGCGCATGGGCTCGGCGCGACTACGCTGCGCTGCAGCGCCCTTACCCAAGCCAGTCGCCACGACCGTGACGCGGATTTGATTAGACATGTCGGGGTCGATCACCGTGCCGACGACTACGGTGGCGTCATCGGAAGCGTATTCCTTGACGATGCACCCGATCTCCTCGAACTCGCCGATCGACAGATCCAGACCCGCCGTCACGTTCACCAGAATGCCATGCGCACCGGCCAGGTTGATGTCCTCGAGCAGCGGCGAAGACATCGCGGCTTCGGCGGCCTGACGCGCGCGGCTCTCGCCGCTCGCCGTGCCGCTGCCCATCATCGCCATCCCGGTCTCGCTCATGACCGTGCGCACATCCGCGAAATCGACGTTGATCAGGCCGGGCCGGGTAATCAGCTCGGCGATGCCCTGCACTGCGCCCTGCAGCACCTGGTTCGCCGCCTTGAAGGCGTCGAGCAGGGCTGTGCTCGGCCCGAGCACCGTCAGCAGCTTCTGGTTCGGGATGGTGATCAGCGAATCGACGCTTTTGGTCAGCTCCGCGATCCCATGGTCGGCCACCATCGAGCGCTTGTTGCCCTCCATCTGGAACGGCTTGGTGACCACCGCGACGGTCAGGATCCCGAGCTCATGTGCAATCTGCGCCACCACCGGTGCCGCACCGGTGCCGGTGCCGCCGCCCAACCCCGCCGTGATGAACAGCATGTCGCAACCCTCGATCACTTCGATGATGCGATCGCGGTCCTCCATTGCGGCCTGGCGGCCGATCTCGGGATCGGCGCCCGCGCCGAGTCCCTTGGTGATGTTGCAGCCAATCTGCAACGAGGTCTTGATCTTCGAAGCCTTGAGGGCCTGGGCATCGGTGTTGACGCAAATGAAGTCAACGCCTTCGATGCCGCTCGCTACCATGTGTGACACGGCGTTGCCACCGCCGCCTCCCACGCCGATCACCTTTATCACAGCGCTTTGGCTGTACGCGTCCATAAGTTCAAACATCTGTCAGCTCCTTGAAGTTTCCCCAGGTCGGTCGATTCAGAAATTTCCCTTGAACCAGCTCTTCATGCGGTCGAACACGCCCGCGACATTGCCGCCGAGCGCTGCGGCCCCGGAGGCCGGAGCGCTGTTTTCGCGCGCGTAGAGCAGCAGTCCAACGCCGGTCGAATAGATCGGATTGCGCACCACATCGCCCAGTCCCTTGACGTGGCCGGGCATTCCCAGACGCACCGGCACGTGGAAGATTTCCTCGGCCAGCTCTATCGCGCCTTCCATGCGCGCACTGCCGCCGGTCAGCACGATGCCGGCGGCTATCGCTTCCTCGAAGCCGCTGCGGCGCAACTCTTCGCGGATCAGGTTGAACAGCTCCTCGTAACGCGGCTCGACGATCTCGGCCAGCGTCTGGCGGGCGAGCCGCCGCGCCGGCCGATCGCCGACGCTGGGCACCTCGATGCTCTCGTCGGGATTGGCCAGCTGCGACAGCGCGCAGGCATAGCGGATCTTGATGTCCTCGGCGTATTGCGTCGGCGTGCGCATCGATACCGCGATGTCGTTGGTGACCTGATCGCCGGCGATCGGAATCACGGCGGTGTGGCGAATCGCGCCGTTGCCGAACACCGCGATGTCGGTGGTACCGCCGCCGACGTCCACCAGGCACACGCCGAGTTCCTTTTCATCATCGGTCAGCACCGCGTAGCTCGACGCCAGCTGCTCGAGCACCACGTCCTCGACCACCAGGCCGCAGCGCTGTACACACTTGATGATGTTCTGGGCCGCGCTGTCGGCGCCGGTGACGATGTGCACCTTGGCCTCGAGCCGCACGCCCGACATGCCGATCGGATCGCGGATCCCCTCCTGGCCGTCGATGACGAATTCCTGCGGCAGCACGTGCAGGATGCGCTGGTCGGCGGGGATCGCCACCGCCTTGGCGGCATCGATCACGTGCTCGACGTCACCGTGCGTGACCTCGCGGTCGCGGATCGCGACCACGCCATGGGAGTTGAGGCTACGTACGTGGCTGCCGGCGATGCCGGCGTAGACGGCGTTGATCTCGCAGTCCGCCATCAGCTCGGCTTCCTCGACCGCGCGCTGGATCGATTGCACGGTCGATTCGATATTCACCACCACGCCCTTCTTCAGCCCGCGCGAGGGCTGACTTCCCAGACCGATCACCTCGATGGCGCCGTCCGGAGTGATCTCGCCCACGAGCGCGACCACCTTGGAGGTGCCGATATCGAGCCCGACGATGACGTCTTTGTCCGCTTTTCTAGCCATTGTGCTGTGTCTTGTCGGCGGCCGGCGCCCGCGCCGGCCCGAGTGCCGCATGGCCGGCGCCGCCCTTCCAGCCCACCGCGAAGCCATTGCTGTAGCGCATGTCCACGTAAGCGATGTCGGTGGCGCGCTGGCTGACCAGCTTCGCGGCCGCGAGCATGAAGCGCTCGAAGCGCGCATCGACCTGCTGCCTGCCCAGGCGCACCACCACGCCGTCATCGAGCGTCAAATTCCAGGCGCCGCGCGCGTCGAGCTCGAGCGCTGCGAGCCGCATACCGACTTCGGTCAAGTGACCCTGCGCGGCCAGGTAGTGCGCCGTGACTTCCTGTTCCGAGCCCGCCGGCCCCGCGAGCTGCGGCAACTCGGGCGGCACGAAGCGCGCCTCGCTCAAGAACAATTCGCCGCGCGCATTGAGCAGCCCGGCGTTGTTCCAGTGCGCCACGGCGCTCTGCTCGACAATCTCGATCCTCAGGCCGCGCGGCCAGCTGCGCTGCACGGCTGCGCGATCGACCCAGGGCAGGCTGCGCAGTCCCCGACTGATGTGCTCGAGATCGACGCTCACGAGACCGGCGCCGGCCAGACGCGAGCGCACGATCTTCTCCACGTCCAGTGCCGAGACGCGCTGCAGCCGGCCACTGACGATGACGCGCTGGATCGGCTGGTCGAGCAGCAGCGCCAGTCCCGCGAACGCGAGCGCGATCACCGCGAGCCCCGCTAGCGACAAACCGATGCGCCGCCAATTGAGCGCGGGCAGCCTGAAGCGGGGCGTACGCGGCGCGCTGCGGCGATTGTTGCGTTTACGCTTCAGCATGCGCATCAGATTTCGATCCGGGTCCGCACCAGGCTGGTCTCCAGCACCCGCCACACCAGTTCATCGAAATCGATGCCCGCCGTGCGCGCCGCCATCGGCACCAGGCTGTGATCGGTCATGCCCGGCACGGTGTTGATCTCGAGCAGCAGCGGCTTACCCGCGCGATCCATCATGAAATCGGCGCGGCCCCAACCTTCGGCGCCGCAGGCATCCATGCTCGCGAGCGCGAGCTTCGCCAGATGATCCTCGGCCTGCGCCGACAGGCCCGAAGGGCAGAAATAGCGCGTGTCGTCACGCAGGTACTTGGCCTCGTAGTCATAGAAGCTGCGCGGCGTTTCGATGCGTATCGACGGCAGCGCCTGGCCCTGCAGGATTGCCACCGTGTATTCGGCACCCGTGATGCAGGCTTCCGCGAACACGGTCGGCTCGATGCGCCGCGCATTCATCCAGGCTTGCGCCAAGTCCTCGGCGCGCTCGACCCGCGCCATGCCGACGCTCGATCCCTGCGAGCCCGGCTTCACGATCAGCGGCAAGCCCAGGCGCTCGAGCGCCAGGTCGAGATCGGAGGCCGTGCGCAACACCACGAAATCCGGAGTCGGCACGCCGACCGCCTGTGCCAGGCGTTTGCTGCGCAGCTTGTCCATGCCGATGGCCGAACCGAGCACGCCGCTGCCGGTATAGGGGACTCCGAGGAACTCGAGCGCGCCCTGCACGGTGCCGTCTTCGCCGCCGGGTCCGTGCAGCGCGATCCATACGCGCTCGATCCGCAGCGGCAATAGATCCGCGAGCGGCCGCTGCGCCGGATCGAATGCCTGTGCATCGACACCGCGACGTTTGAGCGCGGCGAGCACCGCGTTGCCGCTCAACAGCGAGATTTCGCGCTCACTCGATCCGCCGCCATAGAGCACAGCCACCGCACCGAAGTCTGCCGGCTCCTTGACGCGATCGAGACGCTGCGGATCGTGCCGCAATCGCATCAGTGCCTGCCTCCGTTGACGCCGGCGTTGCCGCCGGCATCGTCAACCGCCATGGCGCCGGTAGCGGCGGCGGGCTCGCCGATGATTCGCACCTCGGTCTCAAGTGTGATGCCGTGCACGCGCTGCACCGTCGCCTGCACCTGGCGGATCAGCTGTTCCAGCTCGCTGGCGCGAGCCTTGCCGAGATTCACGATGAAATTGGCGTGCTTGTCAGATACCACCGCATCGCCGATGCGACAGCCCTTGAGGCCTGCGGCCTCGATCAGCCGCGCGGCGTGATCGCCCGGCGGATTCTTGAACACCGAACCGCAGCTCCACGCACCCACAGGCTGCGTTTCTCTGCGCCTTTGCATCAGCGACTGCACGCTGTGAGACTGCTGCGAGGCGCGCGGCTCGAACTGCAGTTCGGCGGACAGGAACCATTCCTCCGCCGCGTCCGGCGGCCAGTCGATGCGCCGATAGCCGGTACGAAATTCCTGTGCCTGGCGGACTCTGCGCTGGCAACGCCGGTCGATGGTTTCGATCGAGATCACGTGCCGCCAGGTCTCATCGCCGAATGCACCTGCGTTCATCGCCAGGGCGCCGCCCAGGGTGCCCGGGATGCCGCTGAGGAATTCGCCCTGCCCCAGCCCCCAGTTGACGCACAAGCGCGCGATGCGGGCGCACGGCACGCTGGCTTCGCAGTAGATCCGCGTCTGCGAGCGCCGCTCGATGCGGGTGAAAGCGCCCGGAGTCGCGATGACGACGCCGCGGATGCCGCCTTCGCGTACCAGCAGATTGCTGCCCAGTCCGACCCAGTGGAGCTTGACGTCGGCCGGCAAGACGCGCAGGAACGCGGCCAGATCCTCGGCGTCGCGCGGCGAGAAGAACACGTCCGCAGGTCCGCCGGCGTGCCACGAGGTGTGGGCCGACATCGGCTCGTCGTAGCGCACACGACCATTAAAGTCGGCTGCGAACCTGAGCCTCACGCGCCGCCTCCGCCGCTGAGCCTTGCCGGCAATTCGTGCGCGATCGCGCCGATATGCCCGGCCCCCATGGTCACCACCACATCGCCGGCTCGCAGCACGTTGCGCAGCGCGCCGGCGATGTCCTCGACCTTATCTACGAAGATCGGTTCCACTTTGCCGCGGCTGCGCACGGCACGGCAGATCGCGCGGCCGTCGGCGCCCTTGATCGGCGCCTCGCCGGCGGCATAGACCTCGGTCACCAGCAGCACATCGACGCCGGCGAGCACATTGGCGAAGTCATCCAGCAGATCGCGGGTGCGCGTATAGCGGTGCGGCTGGAACACCAGCAGCAGCCGCCGGGCAGGCCAGGCCTGGCGCAGTGCTTCGAGCGTGGCCGCTATTTCCGTCGGGTGATGACCGTAATCGTCGACGATGCTGACCGTCCCGCCGTCGACGCTGACCTCGCCGATGTGCTGCATGCGCCGCTCGATGCCCTGGAAGTTGGCCAACGCGCGGCAGATCGCCGCATCGGCCAGTCCGAGCTCGCTCGCCACCGCGATCGCCGCCAGCGCATTGCGCACGTTGTGGGTGCCGGGAATGTTCAACATCACCGGCAACGCGCTGGCGCGTCCGGGCAGCGCGACGCTGAAGCGGCTGCCGGTGCGGTCGCGCTCGAGCCCGATCGCGCGCACGTCGACTCCCTCGCGCAGGCCGTAGGTCACGAACGGTCTGCTGACGCGCGGCAGGATGCTCTGTATCTGCTCGTCGTCACCGCACAGCACCGCCAGACCGTAGAACGGCAGGTTGTGCAGGAACTCGACGAAGCTCTGCTTGAGCTTGTCGAAGTCGCCGCCGTGAGTTCCGAGGTGATCGTTGTCGATGTTGGTGACCACCGCGATTACCGGCTGCAGATGCATGAAGGACGCGTCGCTCTCGTCGGATTCGGCGACCAGGTAACGACCCGCGCCCAGCCGCGCATTGCTGCCGGCGCTCTTGAGCCGGCCGCCGATCACGAAGGTCGGATCCTCGCCGCCTTCAGCCAGCACGCTGGCAATCAGGCTGGTGGTGGTGGTCTTGCCATGGGTGCCTGCGACCGCGATTGATTCGCGAAAGCGCATTAGTTCGCCGAGCATCTCCGCGCGCGGCACCACCGGCACGCGGCGCGCGATCGCGGCCTGGACTTCGGGGTTGTCGCCCGGCACCGCGCTCGATACCACGACGACATCGGCGCGATCGGCGTTCTCGGCCCGGTGACCGAAGCGGATTGCGGCCCCGAGCCCCGCCAGGTGCTCGGTCATGGCATTGGGTTTGAGATCCGAACCCTGCACGTGATAGCCGAGATTGAGCATCACTTCGGCGATGCCACCCATGCCGCTGCCGCCGATGCCGACGAAATGAATGGTGTCGATGCGCCGCATGCGCGCGCGCGGCAGGCCCTGCGGATACAGGCGCGAGCTCACGCCACACCCCCGATGCCGGCGCTGCGGGCGAGCTCGACACAGGCGTCGGCCAATTCCTGTGCCGCGCGCGGCTTCGCCAGCGCGCGCGCGCGCTCGGCCATGGCCAGCAACCTGCCCCGGCCGTTGCACAAGCGCACGAGTTCCGCGGCCAGCCGTTCGGCACTGAGCTCGCGCTCGGCGATCATCACGGCGGCGCCGCCATCGACCAGGAACGCCGCGTTGCGGGTCTGGTGATCGTCGGTCGCCGCCGGAAACGGCACCAGAATTGCGCCGACACCCGCGGCCGCCAGTTCGGAGATGGTCAGCGCGCCGGCGCGACCGATCACCAGATCGGCCCAGCCGTAAGCCGCGGCCATATCTTCGATGAAGGGCTGCAGCCGTGCCGTCACGCCCGCTTCGGCATAGTTGCGCTTCGCCGCCTCGATCCAGCGCTCGCCGGACTGATGCTGCACCTCGATCTGCTGGCCTGCCGCCAGCCGCGCGAGCGCGAATGGCACGATTGCATTCAGACGCGTGGCACCCTGACTGCCGCCAACGACCAGCAGGCGGGTCGGACCCTGGCGCAGCGCAAAGCGCTGCGAGGGCGGCGGCAGCTCGGCAATCTCACGCCGCACCGGATTGCCGACGACCCGAGCGTGCAGCTGCGGGGCAAAGCTGCCTGGAAAGGCCGTCAGCACGCGGCGCGCCAGGTGCGCCAGGCAGCGATTGGTAAAGCCGGCGATCGCGTTCTGCTCATGAATGAGCAGCGGCCGGCGCAGCAGCCAGGCCGCCACGCCGCCCGGGCCGGCGACGAAGCCGCCGAGCCCGACAACGAGCGCCGGCTGCCGCCGCCGAATCACCGCCAATGCCTGCAGCAGCGCACGCGAGAGTTTGAGCGGCGCGGTCAACCAGACCAGCGCGCCCTTGCTGCGCAAGCCGCTGACCGACAGCCACTCGACTGCGATCTGTTCCGCCGGCACCAGGCGCGCTTCGAGTCCGCGCCGCGTGCCGAGCCACACCACCTGCCAGGAGCGGGCGCGCAGCTCCCGCGCCAACGCCAGCGCCGGAAACACGTGGCCGCCGGTGCCGCCGGCCATGATCAGTGCCAGCGGCGCGCCCAACGGCGCATTCACGGCGGCGGTGGCGCTGGCCGCGGCGCTCATACGCGCTCCGCCCGTAACAGCCGCCGGCTGCCGTGTACGGTCTCGTGGTGCACGCGCAGCAGGATCCCGAGCCAGGCCAGCGTCACGATCAGGCTGCTGCGGCCGTAGCTCATGAACGGCAGCGTCAGTCCTTTGGTCGGCAGCACTCCCATGTTGACACCGACGTTGATGAACGCCTGCACGGCGAGCCACAGGCCGAAGCCGGACGCCAGGTAGGACTGGAACTTCAGGCCCGCTTCATTGGCGCGGCGTGCGATCACGAATGCGCGCCAGGTGAGTGCCAGAAACAGGCCCAGCGTCACGGCGACGCCCACCAGGCCCAGCTCTTCGGCCAGCACCGCGAACAGGAAATCGGTGTGCGCCTCGGGCAGGTAGAACAGTTTCTGTACGCTGGCGCCGAGGCCGACGCCGAACAATCCGCCGCGCCCAATCGCGATCAGCGACTGCGTCAGCTGGAAGCCGCTGTTGAACGGATCGGCCCACGGATCCATGAAGGCCGTCATTCGGCGCATCCGATAGCTCGAGAACATCACCAGCAGCGTCATGCAGCCGCCGGCGGCGAGCAGCATCGTCAGTATCCACCGCCATCGTGCGCCAGCCAGGAACAACACGCCGAAGCCGGTGATGACCAGCACGCTGGCAGCACCGAAATCCGGTTCGAGCAGCAGCAGCAGCGCGATCCCCGCCAGCAGCGCCAGCGGCTTGAACAGTCCCGGCAAGCCGCTGCGCAGCGCCTGTTCGTAGCGCACCGCATAGCTGGCGACATAGATGAGCACGAGCACGCGCGCGGCCTCGGAGACCTGGAAGCTCATGCCGGCCAGCCGCAGCCAGCGGCGGCTGCCGTTCACCACGTGACCCAGTCCGGGTACCAGGACCATGCACAACAGCAGCACCGCCAGCAGCAGCAGCGGCAGCGCCAGCTGCTCCAGCCTCGCAGTGGGTACGGCGAAGGTCACAGCCGCCGCCACACCGCCGATCAACACCAGCCATAGCTGGCGTTCGAGGAACGCAAACGCATAGCCGTCCCGGCCCGCGATCGTGATCGACGCCGACGTCACCATCACCAGCCCGAGCAGTACGATCGCCAGCACCAGCATGACCGTCGGACCGTCGATCGCCGGGCCGCGGTGTGCGCGCTCGCGGGTCGGATTGATACCCTTGCTGCTCATGCCGAGCGCCTGTGCACCGCGTCGGCAAACACGTTGCCGCGGTGGGCGTAGTCGCGAAACATATCGAGGCTGGCGCAGGCCGGCGACAGCAGCACGGTGTCCCCCGGCTGCGCCAGACGCGCCGCGCTGTCGACCGCGGCTTCCAGGCTGGGCGCATAGCGACATTCGCACACGCCCTGCAATGCGCCGCTCAGTGCAGGGGCATCGCGGCCGATCAGCAATGCCGTCCGCACCTTGCCGGCAAAGGCGGCGCGCAGCGGCGTGAAATCCTGGCCCTTGCCCTCGCCGCCCGCGATCAGGATCAACGGACCAGGCATGCCGGCCACAGCGGCGAGGGTGGCGCCGACGTTCGTGCCCTTGGAGTCGTTGACATAGCGCACGCCGCCGACGTTGGCGACCCACTGCGTGCGATGCGCGAGACCGGAGAAATCGCGCAGCGCCGCCACGCAAACCGCGCGCGGCAGCGCCAGGGCTTCGGCGAGCGCGAGCGCCGCGAGCGCATTGGCCGCGTTGTGCAGCCCGCTGAGCTGCATCTGCGAGAAGGCCAGCAGCGGCTCGCCGCGACCCATGAGCCACCAGTCGCCACCATCACGATGCATCAGCGCGTAGTCGGCGCCGACATCGGCACGCAGCGAGAAACTCAACTGCCGCCGCCCCGGACCGACCATGGCCGCCACCAGCGGATCGTCGAGATTGATGACGGCAACATCGCAGCGGGCAAAGATGCGCGCCTTCGCGGCCGCATATGCCTGCAGGTCCGGATAACGGTCCAGATGATCGGGCGTGACGTTGAGCACGGTCGCCGCCGCGAGCGACAGTGAGTCGGTGGTCTCGAGTTGAAAACTCGACAGCTCGAGTATGTAGAGCTCCACGCCGCCCTCGAGCAGGTCGAGCGCCGGCGACCCGAGGTTGCCGCCGGCGCGCATCTTCAACCCCGATCGGGCCGCCATCTGCGCCAGCAGCGTCGTCACGGTGCTCTTGCCGTTGGTGCCGGTGATGCCGACCACCGGAGCGCGCACCGCGCGTGCGAACAGCTCGATATCGCCGACGATGCTCAGGCCGCGCGCTCGGGCGGCGTCGAAGAACGGTCCGGTCAGCGCCACCCCGGGCGAGACCACGACCCGATCGGCCTGCTCGAGCAACGAGGCATCGAAGCCGCCGGTGCGCACCACCACGTCGCCGCCGAGCGCCGCCAGCCGTCGCAGCTCGGGCGGCTCGGCGCGACTGTCGGTCACCGCGACCCGCGAGCCGCGCGAGAGCAGGAAACGCGCCGCCGAGTAGCCGGTATGGCCGAGACCGACTATCACGGTGCGCAACGGCATTGGCGAGGATTCGCTCATCGCAGCTTCAGGGTCGACAAGCCGGCCAACACCAGCAGGAAGCTGATGATCCAGAAGCGCACGATCACCTTCGGCTCGGCCCATCCCTTGAGCTCGAAATGATGGTGAATCGGTGCCATGCGGAAGATGCGGCGCCCGGTCAACTTGAATGAGGCCACCTGCAGGATTACCGAAGCGGTTTCGAGCACGAAAATGCCGCCCATGACCAGAGTGACGATTTCCTGACGCACGATGATCGCCACCACGCCGAGCGCGGCGCCAAGGGCGAGCGCGCCGATGTCGCCCATGAATACCTGCGCCGGATAGGAGTTGAACCACAGGAACCCGAGGCCGGCGCCGCCGAGCGCGCCGCAAAAGACCAGCAGCTCGCCGGCCTGAGGGATGGCCGGAATCGACAGGTAATTGGCGAAGATCGAGTTGCCGCTGGCGTAGGCGAAGATGCCGAGCGCGCCGGCCACCATCGCGGCGGGCATGATCGCCAGCCCGTCGAGGCCGTCGGTGAGATTTACCGCATTGCTCATGCCGACGATCATGAAATAGGCCAGGGCGATGAAACCAACCTCCCCGAGCGGCACGCTGATGGTCTTGACGAACGGCACGAAGAAATCGGTTTCGGCCGGCACATGGGCGGTTCGGTACAGCAGCACTGCAGCGCTGAGGCCGAGCACCGACTGCCAGAAATACTTCCAGCGCGCGCTCAAGCCGCGGGAATTGCCGACCACGAGCTTCAGATAATCGTCGCAGAAGCCGATCGCGCCGAAGCCCACCGTCACGCCGAGCGTAATCCAGACGAAGCGGTTGCGCAGATCGGTCCACAGCAGCGTGCTGACCACGATCGCGACGATGATCAGGGCGCCGCCCATGGTCGGCGTGCCGGCCTTCGGCAGATGCGAACGCGGGCCGTCATCGCGCACTACCTGGCCGATCTGGTAGCGCGACAGGCGCGCAATCATCGACGGACCGACCAGCAGCGCCATGCTCAGCGCCGACATTACGGCGAGAATCCCCCGCAACGTCAGATACGAGAACACGTGGAACCCCGTGTGGTGCGTCGCCAGCAGCTTCGCGATCCAGTAGAGCATCGACTACCTACCTAAGCCCTACGGCCCTGCGGCCGGTGCCAGCGCCTCGACCACTCGCTCGAGGCGGTTGACGCGCGAACCTTTGATCAGCAGCCGCACATCGGGCGTGATCGCCGCATCCAGTGCGCGCGTGAGTTCAGCGGCATCGCGATAGCGCTCGGCGCCGGCGCCAAAGCTGTCTGCGGCCAAGCCGGCGAGCGCACCGAAGGCGTACAGACGCTCGACGCCGAGGGCCCGAGCCAGCTCGCCGAGCTCACGATGGCTGCTGTCGGCAAATTCGCCCAACTCGGCCATATCGCCCAGCACCAGCCAGCGCCGACCCGGCAGCTCGCTCAAGACTTCCAGCGCGGCGCGCGCCGAGCTGGGATTGGCGTTGTAGGAGTCGTCGATCAGCCAGGCACCGGCGCGCGTGCGCCGCAATTGCAGCCGGCCTTTGACCGCTCGGATCGAGCTTAAGGCCGCGGCGACATCGGCGAGCGTGGCGCCGGCGCTGGTGGCGGCAGCCGCAGCCGCCAGCGCGTTGCGAACGTTGTGGCGACCCGCCAGCGCCAGCCTCACGTCCACCTCGCCCAGCGGGCTGTGCAGCCGAAAGCGCGTCAGAAAATCCTGCGCATCGCCCTCGAGGCGCAGCCCCGCGGCGTGGAAGTCGGCCTCATGCCGCAGACCGAAGCTCAGCACCCGCGCTTCGGTGCCGGCACGCCACAGCGACGCATAGGCATCATCGGCGTTGATGATCGCGGTGCCGCTCGGGGGCAGACCGGCCACCATCTCCCCTTCCGCTCGTGCCGCGCCTTCGAGCGAACCGAATCCCTCCAGGTGTTCCGCGCCGGCGTTGGTGATCAAGCCGATGCCCGGCCGCGCTATCTGCACCAGCTGTTCGACGTCGCCGCGGCGGTTCGCTCCCATCTCGATCACGGCGCTGCGGTGACTGTCATCCAGACGCAGCAACGTCATCGGTACGCCCAGGTGGTTGTTGAGATTACCGCGGGTGGACAGACACGGCCCGCGCTGCGACAGGATGGCGGCGATCATCTCCTTGACCGTGGTCTTGCCGTTACTGCCGGCCACGCCGATCACCGGGCCCTTGAATTGCGCACGCGCGGCGCGCGCCGCATTGGCGAGTGCCGCCTCGACATTCGACACCACGATTTGCGGCAGTGGCAGCTGCAGCGCCCGCACCACGATGGCGCCAGCCGCGCCGGCCGCGGCCGCGTCGGGCACGAAATCGTGACCGTCGGCTTTCTCCCCGCGCAGCGCCGCGAACAGATCACCGGCGGCCAGCTTACGTGTGTCGATGGCGATTTCGTTGAAGCGGCGATCCTGCCCGTGCAGGCGCCCGTGACCGGCGGCGGCGAATTGCTCGAGGGTCCGGATCATACGCTACCGCGTTCGGCCAGCACCTGGCGCACGACGGCGACATCGCTGAAGGCGCGGCGCTCGCTGCCGACGATCTGGTAATCCTCATGACCCTTGCCGGCCACCAGCACGACATCGAGCGCCGGTGCGTTCGCGAGCGCGCCGCGGATCGCCTGTGCCCGGTCGTGGATCACGCACGTGCGCGCTGCGCCGCCCGCGGCCGTGATCGCCTCCATGATCGGCGCGACGATCTCGCGCGGATCCTCGCGCCGCGGATTGTCGTCGGTCACGATGATTTCATCGGCGAGCGTCGCCGCGATGTGCCCCATCTCGCCGCGCTTGCCACGATCGCGCTCGCCGCCGCAGCCGAATACGCACCACAGGCGGCCGCGGCAGTGCGCGCGCGCCGCGCGCAGCGCCTTGGCCAATGCATCGGGGGTATGGGCGTAATCGATCAACGCCAAAGGCAACGCGCCGCCGCCTTCGGCCTGCATGCGCCCCGGCGGCGTCGAGCAACGCGCCAGCGCGCCGCAGGCGATCGCGAGCGGTACATCCCAGGCCAGCAGCACGGCGAGCACGGTCAGCAGATTCTCGACATTGAAATTGCCGATCAGGCTGCTGCCGAGCCGCGCCGCGCCGCGGCTGCTTTCGATCTCGAGCTCGAGCCCGGAGTCGCTCGCCTTGACGCCGCTGGCGCAGACGTAGTCCGCGCCGCTCGCGACCCACTTCGCCGGCCGCTGCGAGGTCAGAAACAGCCGCGCTTCAGGCGCGCCGCGCGCGAGGCGCGCCTGCAGCCGATCGCGCGCCAGCTCGAGGCCGAAAGGATCATCGACGTTGATGACGCGTGCCGCCAGTGTCGGCCAGTTGAACAGGCTGGATTTGGCGGCGCCGTAGACGTTCATATCGCCGTGGTAGTCCAGATGATCGCGCGTCAGATTGGTGAACACGGCGGTGTGGAAGCGCAGGCCGGCGCAGCGGTTCTGATCGAGCGCATGCGAGGACACTTCCATCGCCACCGAATCGAAGCCCGACGAGCGCAGCCCCGCCAGCAGCCGATGCAGCGTCAGCGCATCGGGCGTCGTATGCGCGAGCGCTTGCAGCGCGCCGGGAATCCCGGCGCCGAGCGTGCCGATATAGGCGGTGCGCCGCCCGCAGTATTCCAGCGCCTGCGCCAGCAGCCAGGCACAGGTGGTCTTGCCGTTGGTCCCGGTGATGCCGGCCACCGTCAGGCTGGCCGACGGCGCATCGAAGAAGCGGTCGGCGATGAATCCGAGCTGCGCGCTCAGATTCGGCACCGCGCACACCACGATCGCCGCATCGAGTGGCGGCGGTGTCACGCCAGGGGCCGGTTCCCAGAGAATCGCGCGCGCACCGGCCGCGACCGCACTGTGTGCGAAATCCAGGCCATGGTGCGTGCGGCCGCGGCAAGCCAGGAAGGCCGCGCCCGGGGTCACGCTGCGGCTATCCTGCGTGATGTCCGACACTTCCAGGCGCTCGGGCACATCGGCCAGGCCGCCGAGCAGGGCTTTGAGCGGTCGCCAGTTCGGTAGCGCCTGAGCATTCATCGCTGCGCCACTCTCTGACCGCGAATCAGCGGTGGGCTCGGCGCGGCGAGTTCGTCAGGGGCCACCGCCAGCAGACGCAGTGCACCGCCGACTACGGCGGAAAATACCGGCGCCGAGACATCGCCGCCCAGGTACTTGCCGGCGGTCGGCTCATCGATCACGACCACGGCCGCGAGCCGCGGATTGGAGGCGGGCGCCAGCCCCGCAAACACCGAGGTATAGCGGTCCTTGGAATAGCTGCCGTTGATGGATTTCCAGGCGGTGCCGGTCTTGCCGGCCACACGATAGCCCGGGATCTTGGCGCGCACGCCGGTCGCGCCCTCCTGCGTGGTCACCGCCTCCAGCAGCTGGATCAGAGAGCGGCATAGCGATTCATCGAGGATGCGCTCGCCGCTCGACGCCGTATCCAGGCGCAACAAGGACACCGGCCGGCGAACGCCGCGCGCCCCGATGACGGCATAGGCTTGTGCGAGCTGCAGCGGCGTGACCGAAATGCCGTAGCCATGCGACATCGTCGCGATGCTGATCGCCCGCCAGTGCGAGTAGTTGGTGAACACGCCGGCGGACTCGCCCGGAAAGCCGCTGGTCGTGACCTGGCCGAAGCCAAAGTGGTTGAGCGTCGTCCAGATCTGCTGCGGCTCGAGCTGCAGCGCCAGCTTGGCCATGCCGACGTTGGAGGACTTGGCCAGCACGGTGGCGAGGCCGATGGCGCCGAGATTGTGCTCATCTTCAAAGGTGGTCGCGCCGACCTGGATGAAACCAGGATCGGTGTCGATGACGCTGTCGGCGTTGAACTTGCCGGATGCGAGAGCTGCCGCGACGATAAACGGCTTGACGCTCGAGCCGGGTTCGAACAGATCGGTGACGGCGCGATTGCGGTACGCGGCCGGCACCATCTGCTCGCGATCGTTGGGGTTGTAGGCCGGCTGATTGACCATCGCCAGCACCTCGCCGGTATCGATGTCGATCACTACCACCGAGCCGGCGTGCGCACGATTCTCGATGATCGCGCTCTTGAGCTCGCGGTACGCCATGTACTGGATACGCAGATCGACACTCAGGCTCAGGTCGCGGCCCGGTCGCACCGGCCGAATGCTCTCGACGTCCTCGACCTTGCGGCCCTTGCTGTCCTGAATGACGCGCTTGGCGCCGTTCTCGCCCGCGAGCCAGTTATCGAATGTCAGCTCGGTGCCTTCCTGGCCGACGTCATCGATGCTGGTGAAGCCGAGCACGTGCCCGGCCACTTCACCGGCCGGATAGTAACGACGGTATTCGCGCGCCAGATATACCCCGGACAGATTCAGCTGCTTGACGCGCTGCGCATCCTGCGGCGTCATGCCGCGGGCAAGATAGAGAAACTCGCGATCCAGATTGCTGCTGACGCGGCGGGTCAGCTCGGCGCGGTCGGCGCCGAGCGCCGCGGCCAGATGCGGCAGTTGCTCGATGCTGCCCGCCAGCTCCTGCGGCTTGACCCACACCGAATCCACCGGCGTACTCACCGCCAGCGGCTCGCCATTGCGATCGACGATGTTGCCGCGGTGAGCCGCGACGGTGGCGATGCGCGAAAAGCGTGCGTCGCCCTGCGACGCCAGAAAGCCGTGATCGACCAGCTGCAGGTTCACCGCGCGACCCACCAGGCCGAGGGCGGCGGCCAACAGCAGCGCGAACAGCAGCCACTGGCGAGCGCGAAACGAATACGGACTGACGCGCTCGCTGCCATGCGCTGCGCCCGTGCCGCGTGAGCCGCCGCGCGACCCCAGGCGCGTCATGGCGAGATAATCTCGATGTCGCGCGAGTCCGGAATGCTCATGTGCAGTCGTTCACTGGCGACGCGCTCGACGAAGGAATAGGCCGACCACGCGCTCTGCTCGAGCTGCAGCCGTCCCCACTCGGCATCGAGCTCATCGCGCCTGGTATTGAGGCGCTCGAGCTCGACGAACAGTTCGCGCGCGCGATACTTGCTGTAGATCGCGCCGGCACTCGATATCAGCACCGCACACCAGAGCAGCGGCAGCGCCAGCAGTAATAGTCGCCGTGATGTGCTCATGGGCGCCTCTCGGCGATGCGCAATACGGCGCTGCGGGCGCGGGGGTTGGCTGCGAGTTCATCAGCAGAAGGCAGCTGCTTGCTGCCGATGCGGCGCAGCGGCGGTTGTGCGGCGGCGGGCGGCCGCGGCAGGCGGGCAAGGACCGGATCGAGCTCGGAGTGCGAGCGGATGAATTGCTTGACCAGTCGGTCTTCGAGCGAATGGAAGCTGATCGCTACCAGCCGGCCACCCGGGCCCAGCAGTTGCAGCGCCTGTTCGAGACCACGCTGCATCTGCCCCGGCTCGTCATTGATGTACATGCGCAGCGCCTGAAACGTGCGGGTCGCCGGGTGCTTGCCCGGCTCGCGCGTGCGCACGCTGCGGGCCACCAATGCCGCCAGTTCGCTGGTGCGTGTCAGCGCTCGGGAGGCACGCGCGCGCACGATCTCGGCGGCGATGCGGTTGGCAAAGCGCTCCTCACCCAGGGTTGCGATCACGTGACGAATCTCATCGGCGCCCGCATGGGCGAGCCACTCCGACACTGGTTGGCCGCGCGTCGGGTCCATGCGCATGTCGAGCGGGCCGTCCTTGCTGAAGCTGAAGCCGCGCGCAGCGTCGTCGAGCTGCGGGGAGGCGACCCCGAAATCGAACAGTACGCCATCGCAATGCGTACGAGTTGTCTGCGCATGCACCAGCGTCGCAAGTTCGGCGAACTCGCCATGCACCAGGTGCAACCGAGTCTCCTGCGCAAAGCGCGCGCGTCCGGCCGCAATGGCCGCGGGGTCACGGTCGATGGCCACGACGCTACCGGCGCTGCCAAGCGCTTCGAGGATGCGCGCGGTGTGCCCACCGCGGCCGAATGTCGCGTCGACGTAGAGGCCGCCCGGACGCAGCGCGAGCGCCTTGAGCGCCTCTTCGACAAGCACCGGCGTGTGCTCATCCAACTCCCCTAGTCCCCGCGACCCCTCGGGGCCGCCTCAAAGCGACAGCGAATCAAGTTCCGCCGGTAGATCGGTCGCCGATGCCTCGCTCTTCAGCCAGAAATCGCGCCGCTCCATCCAGCGAGACTCGTCCCATAGTTCGCAGAAATTGCCCTGCCCGATCAGCATCGCGCGCCGATCCAGCGCGGCAAATTCGCGCAATTCCGGCGGCAGCAGCATGCGGCCATGCCCATCGAGGCTCAGGTCGGTCGCATGACCGACCATGAGCCGCTGCAGACGCCGTGACTGCGCGTGCAGGCTAGGCAGCTGCATGAGCTGGCGCTCGACCTGCTCCCAATCGCCTAATGGATAGATCAGGAGACAGTCCCCGTTCCGATCGACCGTGACCACCAGCTGGCCCTGTGAGCGCTCGAACAGGCGCTCGCGGTAGCGCGTCGGGACGACCATGCGTCCCTTGTCATCCAAGGTGACTTTTGCTGCGCCGCGGAACATTGATCTGGGGCGGAATCGCCCATTTTTCCCCACTTTCGCCCACTTACCGCCACTATATGAACCACGATGCGTCTATGTCAACGCCTCGGTGGGAAATTTTTGAGGCGCAGTAGGCACTTACGCTCCCGAAGCTACCCGGCCTCTGTTTGGAAGCGGTAGTCTTTAGGGATCATGAGCTTGCGCTGTAAAGCTCGCTGATATTCGACTATAGGCCGCCCCGATAGGCGGAGAGCCGGCCTATAAGCCGGGTTCTGTCTTGAGCAGTCATTCCTCTGGGGCGTGCGTCACCGCACGTCTCGAGCGGCCTACCCGGAAGCACGCGCGGGCGCACGCTGCAGTCCTTGGGAGACTGCGACTTCCCTATTTGGCCTTGCTCCAGGTGGGGTTTGCCATGCCGTCGCGTGTTGCCACTGACGCGGTGCGCTCTTACCGCACCGTTTCACCCTTACCGGCACCCTTGACGGGTGCTTAGGCGGTCTACTCTCTGTTGCACTTTCCGTGGGCTCACGCCCCCCAGGAATTACCTGGCACCCTGCCCGCCGAGCCCGGACTTTCCTCCACGCCTCATCGTGATGAAGTGCAGCGACTGCCCGGCCGACTCTCCGCGCATGCACCATACTGTGGAAGCGGCGGCAACTCAATCAGTAGCCGGCCCGCCAGTAGCCGGCCCGCCAGTAGCCGGCCCGCGTTGCAGCCGTAAAGCCAGCTCGTAGGCTTCGCTGCGCTTGGCCCCCGCGAGCTGGGCCGCGATCGCAGCCGCGCGCGCCGGCGGTAATTCCTCCAGCAGCAGCTGCAGTGCCCGAGTCAGCAGTTCGGTATCACCGCTGATGGCGCGCTCCGGCGCGGCGCCGGCGATCACCACGGTGATTTCACCGCGAGCAAAATCAGCGTTGTCACGCGCCATCGCGCACAGCTGCCGCAGCGTGCCGCGATACACGCTCTCGTGCATTTTGGTCAGTTCACGCGTGACCACTGCGGCTCGCTGATCGCCGAAACTGCGCGCCAGATCGGCCAGGGCGGCCGCAATCCGGTGCGGCGCTTCAAAGAACACCAGCGTGCGCGGTTCGGCTGCCAGACGCGCGAGCAACGCGCGACGCTCGCCGGCGCGGGCAGGCAGAAAGCCCTCGAACGCGAAACGGTCCGTGGCCAGTCCGGCGATGCTCAGGGCCGCGGTCACCGCCGAGGCGCCCGGTACGGCCCGCACTTCGATGCCGGCCGCCGCCGCGGCCCGTACCAGCCCGAAGCCGGGATCGGACAGCAGCGGCGTCCCCGCGTCGCTCACCAGCGCGATCACCTTGCCGGCCTTGAGCTGCTGCACCAGAGGCTCGACCCGCGCCTCTTCGTTGTAGTCGTGCAGTGAGATCAGCTGGCCCGTGACCCCGATCGCGTTGAGCAATTGGGCCGTACGTCGCGTATCCTCGGCCGCGATCAGATCGGCCGCGGCCAGCACCTCGCGCGCCCGGGAGCTCAGGTCGCCGAGATTGCCGATGGGCGTCGCGACCACCTCGAGCCTGCCGGTGGACGGGAACGGGTCGGTCCGAGCCACTATAATTCTCCGTTTCTAGCCGTGGCGGCGCGTGCCCAAAGCTGCGCACCGGCGCGCAGTTTCAAGCTTGCGGGGCAAGGTGTCGATGGTGCAACTCAGAACGCTTGGCTCGACCGGCCGTTGGTTGGCGTTCATCGCCGTGCTGGCGTTGGCCGCATGCGCGGTCCTGCCGCCGCCGGTTTCGCAGCGCCCCGGTACCGAGCAGGCCGCGGAAGGCGCGGCGCGCAGAGGCGATCATGCCGAGGCCGCCACGCAGTACGAGAACCTGGCTGCGACGCGCGTGCCCCCTGAACGAGTCGAGCTGCAGCTGGCGGCCGCCCGTGAGTGGCTCGCCGCCGGCCGTGCCGTCGATGCCATGCGCGTGCTCTCCGGCATCAGCGCACCGCAGACTACGGCGCAGAACCTCGAACGATCGCTGCTCGACGCCCAAGCCTCACTGGTCGCCAATCGCGCCCAGGAAGCCTGGCAGAAGATCGGTGCCATCCCCGAGTCCGCGGCCGCCGGCGCGCCGATGCCCTATTACTCGCTCAAGATGCGAATCGCGCTGGCTGCGGCGCGCCCGGTCGACGGCGTGCGCGCCGAGATGGCCGCCGAAGGGTTCGCGGCCAACGCCGCTGAGCGCACGCAGCTGCGCTCAGGGCTGCTCGCCGCCTTGCGTAACGCGCGCGAGCACGGCGTCAAGCTCGAAGCGCAGGCCAGCCAGGACCCCATCGTGCGCGGCTGGCTCGAGCTGGGCGCGATCGCCACCGATACGCATGGAGCTTCGCTCATAGGTGAACCGGAAGCGGCCAGTTGGCGCGCCAAGTATCCAAACCACCCGGCGCTCGAAGTCCTGGCCCAGGCGCTGCCACCGCCGTTGGTCATTTCGGCACCGGGCGGGCGCACCGCGCTGCTGTTGCCTTTGACCGGCGCGGCCGCAGGCCAGGCGGCCACGGTACGCGACGGCTTTCTGAGCGCCTACTACCAGTTGCCGGCGGCGACCCGGCCCGCACTGCAGGTCTATGACACCGGGGCGATCACGCCCGCCGCGGCGATCGCCCAGGCGCGCGCGGCCGGCGCGAGCTTCATCGTCGGGCCGTTGACGCGCGAGGACGTCGCCGCAGTCGCCGACCTGGGCACACAGTCGATACCGGTGCTGGCGCTCAACTTTCTGCCGGCGGATCGGCCCGCCCCGGCCGGCCTGTACCAATTCGCGCTGTCGCCCGAGGACGAAGCCCAGCTCGTCGCGCGCCGCATACTGGCGGACGGGCATCGCCGTGGCGTCGCGCTGGTGCCGCGCGGCGACTGGGGCAACCGTGTGATCGACGCCTTCGCGCGCGAGTTGACGGCCGGCGGCGGCAGCCTGATCACCCAGACGGTCTACGATCCGGCTGAGCACGACTACAGCTACGAGCTCAAGAACATCCTGCGTGTCGAGGACAGCGACGCGCGCCACGCGCATCTGCAGAACGTGCTCGGCACGAAGCTTAATTTCGAGCCGAGGCATCGAGGCGATATCGAATTCGTATTCATCGTGCCGGCGAGCGCGATCAATGCGCGCCTGATCCAGCCGCAGCTCAAGTTCTTCTATGCCGGCGACATTCCGAGCTATTCGTTGTCGAATGCCTACGAGCCCGATAGCACCGATGCCAACCGCGACATCGATGGCCTGCTGTATCCAGACATGCCGTGGATGGTGAGCGGCGATGGCAGCCTCGATGCCATTCGCGACAACATCGAGCAGGCCTGGGGCGACGGCGTCGCCTGGCGCAGCCGCCTGTTCGCCTTCGGCTATGACGCCTGTCAGCTGATGCTGGCGCTGTCGGGCGGGCGCCAGAAATTGGCCGACGTGCAGATCGCAGGCCTGAGCGGCCAGCTCCACTTCGATCCCAACGGTCGCGTGCAGCGCGACCTCATCTGGGTGCAGCTGCGCGACGGCGAGCCAAAGCGACTGCCGGACAGCGCCGGCGATTCGCCCTGAGGGCGGCCCGTTCGGCCGACGGGCCGATCGGCCGACCGGCCGGATGACGGCGGCGCCGGTGATTTGGTCCGCGGCGAGGGCAATTTAGGCATCAACGCCGAGCTCAGGCGGATAGCTCTGCCGCCACCGCGGGCCGCAGACTCCCCCGGTGTGACACAGCTTCCAACCGTGCGAGCGCGTATCGACCGACAAGGCCTCGGATCGGCGGCCGAAGAGCGGGCGGCGCAGCTGCTACGGCGGGCGGGATGCAATATCCTCGCGCGCAACTTCCGCTGCCGCATGGGCGAGCTGGACATCGTCGCGCGGCGCGGACAGCTGTTGATCATCGCCGAGGTGCGCCTGCGCAGCACAGCGAAATTTGGCGGCGCCGCCGCCAGCATCACCGCCGCCAAGCGCGCCCGTATTGTGCGCGCCGCGCGCTATCTGCTGGCGCGCCAGCCGAGCCTCACGGCTCTTGTGGTGCGGTTCGACACGCTGCTGCTGACCAGCAGCGCCGGTCCGATCGAATGGATCGAGGGCGCCTTCTAGGGGCGTGGCGCGCTACTTGACCACCGTGAGCTTGGCGCGACGGCTGTCACCCCGCGAGCTTTGCGGCTTATCCGACTGCAGTGGCGGCTCGGGCGGCGTGGGTTCAGTTTCACTTTCCGAGAACACCATGCCTTCGCCGGTCTCGCGCGCGTAGACGCCGAGCACCGCCTGCATCGGCACACGCACGCGATGCACTATGCCGGCAAAGCGCGCGTCGAACTCGATGGATTCGTTCGTCAGCTGCAGCCGCTGCGTCGCGGTGGTCGACAGATTGAGCACGATCTTGCCATCCTTGACGTAGGCCGCCGGCACCTCGACGCCCTTCCGCAGAGCGTCGACGATCACATGCGGTGTGTGCCCGCTGTCGATGATCCACTCATGCATTGCACGCAGCAGATACGGCCGTCGCGACAGTCCCCCGCCCTGGTCGGCGCTTTTTGCCGACATCAAGCCGTCCTCATCTGCAGCTCGACGTCGGACAGACTGGCGCGAAACGCGGGGCGGGAAAACATGGTGGTGGCGTAACGCGCCAGTGCCTGGGCCTGTGGCGGCAGCTCGATTTCATAGTGCCGCAGCCGCCACAGCATCGGCGCGACGCTTGCGTCGACCAGCGAAAATTCATCGCTGAGAAAGAACGGCTTGACCTTGAATACGTCGGCGCTCTGCAGGATGGCGTCGCGCAAGATCTTGCGATTCTTGGTTACGTGCTTCTTCTCGTGATCCTCATCGATCAGCTGTGCCAGCCCGTACCAGTCACGCTCGATGCGATACAGCGCCAGCCGAAACTGCGCGCGCAGAATTGGATCAACCGGCATCAGCGGCGGGTGCGGGAAGCGCTCATCGAGATACTCGATGATGACTCGCGAGTCGTACAGCACCAGGTCCCGGTCCACGAGCGTCGGCAGACTGTGGTAGGGGTTCAGGTCGAGCAGATCTTCCGGATAGCGTCCGGGTACGACATTGATGATGTCGATCTCGACGCCTTTCTCCGCCAGCACGATGCGCGTGCGATGGCTGTAAGGCTGATCGGGCGCTGAAAACAGCGTCATGATCGAGCGGCGGCTAGACACGAATCAGCTCTCCCCGCCAGGAGCGGCTCTTGCTCCCGGCGTCAGCCCAGTGCGCAGGGATTGCGCTCTCAATGCACGTCTTTCCAATACTCTTTCTTCAGCATCCAGGCGAGTGCCGACAGCAACAACAGGAATAACACCACCCAGGTGCCCATCGAGCGCCGCTCGACCTGTACCGGCTCGCCAACATAGTCGAGGAAATTGACCGTATCGCGCACGAAGCCGTCGAATTGCTCAGGCGTCACCGTGCCCGGCACGATGCTCTCGAAGTGATCGAACACTTTTTCCGTGGTTGCGGTGCCTCCGGAAGGGCTCTTGGCGTCACGAAACACCGCCGCTTTGACGCCCTCGAGCTCGGACAGCACCGCCGGCATCGCGGTACTCGGGTACGCCAGATTGTTGCTGCGCGTGCTGCGGCCGGGATCCGAATAAAAAGTCTTCAGAAAGCGATAGATGTAGTCCACGCTACGCGAGCGCGCGATCAGCGATAGATCGGGCGCGGTCTTGCCGAACCAGTTCGCGGCATCGGCGGCCGGCATCGCCGGGACGATGTAGTCGAGGTTGGTGCTGCCGGCAGCCACCAGCTTGGCGTTGAGCACCGAGGTCGGAATCTTCAGATCGTCGGCCATGCGCTGATAGCGCATGTATTTGAGCGAGTGGCAGCCGATGCAGTAGTCCATGAAGTTGCGCGCGCCACGCTGCAACGAGGCCGTATCGGCCACAGCGTTGCCGGCATGCCATTCTTCCCAGCGGACCGGAGCGCTGCCTGCCGAGTCGCTAGCCGCGGGCTCAGCCGCCGCCAGCACCAACGGCGCGCTCAACAGGGTCAGAACGAGAGCGGCGAATTTAGCCATGGAACGTGACTCTCTCGGGCACAGGCTCGACCGCATCGATGCGCGAATAGAACGGCATCAGCCAGAAGGATGCGAAATACGGTACCGCGAAGATGCGGGCCATCGTCACGTAGGGCTCCTGCGCCGGCCGCATCCCAAGGTACATGAGTACCAAGAACGAAATCGTGAACAGGCCCAGAAAGGTCTTGGAGATCCAGCCGCGATAGCGCATTGACTTCACCGGCGAGCGGTCGAGCCACGGCAGGAAGGAGAACGATAGCACGGCGATCAGCATCAGCAGCGCGCCGATGCGCTGATCCGGCACGGCGCGCAGGATCGCGTAATACGGCGTGAAGTACCACGATGGCGAGATCGGGTCGGGTGTCGATAGCGGGTTTGCCGGCTCGAAGTTGGCCTTCTCCAGGAACAGATCGCCGAAGGTCGGAACGAAGAACACGACGATGGCCAGCAGCGTCAGGAATACGCACACCCCGACGATGTCTTTCACCGTGTAGTACGGATGGAACGGAATGCCATCGAGCGGCCTGCCCTTAGCGTCTTTCTTCTCCTTGATCTCGATGCCGTCGGGATTGTTCGAGCCGACCTCATGCAATGCCACCAGATGCAGCGCCACCAGCAGCAGCAGCACCAGTGGAACCGCCACCACGTGCAGCGAGAAGAAGCGGTTGAGAGTCGCATCGGCGATGCCGTAATCGCCGCGGATCCACTCCACCAGTCCGGGGCCGATGCCGGGAATGGTGCCAAACAGATTGACGATCACCGTCGCCGCCCAGAACGACATGTTGCCCCAGGGCAGCACGTAGCCAAGGAAGCCTTCGGCCACGAGCGCCAGGTAAATGAACATGCCGAGCAGCCACAGCAGCTCGCGCGGCGCCTTGTACGAGCCGTATAGCATCCCGCGGTACATGTGCAGGTAGACGACCAGGAAGAATGCCGAGGCGCCGGCCGAATGCAGATAGCGGATCAGCCAGCCGTACGGGACCTCGCGCATGATGAATTCGACCGAGTCGAACGAGGTCGCGGCCCCGACTTTGTAGAACATGGTCAGGAAGATGCCGGTGACCAACTGCATTACCAGCGCCAGCAGCGCCAGCGAGCCGAAGAAATACCAGATGTTGAAGTTCTTCGGCGCGTAGTACTCGACCACCTGGCTACGCAGAAACGCATCGATCGGCAGGCGCTGATTGATCCAGCCCCACAGCCCGACCCTGGCGGCGGCCGGGTAGCCATGCTTGCCCGCCGCTTGGTGCGCCATCAGGCAGCTCCTTTTGTCGCCACGTCCTCGGAGCCGATGATCAGAGTGTCCTGGCCGCGAAAGTCGTAGGGCGGCACGCTCAGATTGGTCGGGGCCGGCGAGCCGTTGAACACGCGCCCGGCCAGATCGAAGCGCGAACCGTGGCAGGGACAGAGAAACCCGCCCGGCCAATTGGCACCGAGCACCGGGTCGCCGGCATCGAAGAACTGCCTTGGCAGACAGCCCAGGTGGGTGCAGATGCCGATCAGCACCAGCACGTCGGCACGACGCGCGCGCATTTCGTTGCGCGCATAGGGCGGCTGAATCGAATGCTCGGACTTCGGATCCCTGAGCTCATTGTCGTGCTTCGGCAGCAGGTCGATGGTCCCCGGGTCCCGGCGCACGATGTAGATGGGCGACAGCCGCCAGATGGGCGTGATCATCTGCCCGACCTGCAGCTTGCTCAGGTCCACTTCTAGCGGCGCGCCCAAGGCCCGGGCACGCTCGGAAGGCGCCCAGGAGGCCACGAATGGCACTGCTGCAAGTACAACACCGACGGCAGCGGTGGCGCCGGTCGCCACCGTGAGAAACTTTCTCCGGCTTGGGTCTATCTCTGGCTGTTGATGATCGGCAATCGCACCGATTTCACTCATTTGTCGCTCACTTTAACTATATCGAGCCGCGCGCGGTAAATCTCGGCCGCCCAGCTTGGAACGCTGCGTAAAACGCCAGGAAGTATCGCATTATACACGACCGATCGGGCCCACTTTTCGGCCATAGATCATCCGGGAAGGCTATGAATCTGCATCGCTTGGGACGCGCGGCCGCTTTCGTCGCCGGCAGCATCGTCGGCGGCCTGGCGCTGGCCTTTGTCATCGTGTTCTTGCGTCCGCAGCTGCTGCAGCGGCCGGGGGCCGGGCCGGAACCGCCGAGCGCGACCGGTGCTCCGAGCACACTGCCGGCCGCGGCCCAGGACAGCCACGCCAGGTCCGCGGCGGCGCCGACGGCCGGCACGCAGGGCAACTCGGCCGGTCCCGGCAACGCCGCCGGCGGTGCCGGCGCGATCCCCGGCAATGGCGGCGGCGCATCGCCACGCGCTGTCACCGAGTCCTACGCCGCGGCCGTGGTGCGAGCCGCCCCGGCGGTGGTCAATATCTCGACCCAACGCCTGGTCACCGAGCAATTTCAGCCCTCGGTATTCGACCAGATGTTCGGCGACCTGCAGCCGCTCTACCGTCATCGGGTGGAGCGCGCGCTCGGCTCCGGGGTGATTGTCGACAGCGCGGGCCACATCATCACCAACAACCATGTAATCGCAAACGCCGAGACGATCAACGTCGGGCTCGCCGACGATCGCGTGGCGCCTGCGACCGTCGTGGGCCGTGACCCGGACACCGATCTCGCGGTGCTGTCGATCAAGCTCAAAAACCTGCCAGTCATGCCGCTGGGGCGTTCCGATGAGATCCAGGTGGGGGACGTGGTGTTGGCCATTGGCGACCCGCTGGGCCTGTCGCAGACCGTCACCCACGGCATCGTCAGCGCCACCGGGCGCCAGCAGCTCGGCGTCGCGACCTTCGAGAATTTTATTCAGACCGACGCCGCCATCAATGCCGGCAACTCCGGGGGCGCGCTGATCAACGCCCGCGGCGAGCTCATCGGCATCAACACCGCGGTGCTCAACAAAAGCAACAGCGGCAATCTCAGCGTCGAGGGCATCGGGTTTGCGATCCCGGTCAATCTTGCCCGGGGTGTGATGAAGGACATCCTCGATCACGGTCGGGTGATCCGCGGCTGGATCGGTATCCTGCCTGAGGACGTCGATGACGATCAGGCAAAGCAGCTCGGCCTGCCGCGCAGCGGCGTCGTGATCACCAACATGTACCGGTCCAGTCCGGCCGTCGAGGCGCAGCTGCGGATCGGGGATATCGTCACCGCGATCGACGGCAAGGCGGTGCGCAGTGCACGCGATACGCTGTCTCAGATCGCCGCCAAGAAGCCGGGCGTCAACATCACCGTGCATCTGCTGCGCGGACGCGGTGAATTGGATTCCAAGGTGAACGTGACCGAGCGCCCGAGCGCGATCCAGGGAACATGAGCGCTCGCAGCTCGGCGCGCCCCACGCGGTACGATAATCAACCAGGTTCCCATCAGAGGTAATGAGGCATACCAAGAATTTTTGTTATTAAAAATTCTTGGTATGCCTCATTACCTCTAACTGGGCGCCTGGCTGATTAATTCGGGACGCGCTTGATGCGCGCCCCAAGCTGCGCCAGCTTCTCCTCGATGGTCTCGTAGCCGCGGTCGATGTGATAGATACGCTCGATCTCCGTGCGCCCCTCCGCAACCAGGCCAGCGAGCACCAGGCTCGCCGAGGCGCGCAGATCGGTCGCCATGACCGGGGCCGCGGTCAGATGGTTGATGCCGTGGATGATCGCGGTGTTGCCTTCGAGCCGGATCTCGGCCCCCATGCGCCGCATCTCCAGCATGTGCATGAAGCGATTCTCGAAGATGGTCTCGACCACGGTGCCGACCCCGTCCGCCACGGTGTCGAGCGCGGCGAACTGAGCCTGCATATCGGTGGGGAACGCCGGATACGGTGCCGTGCGCACGTCGACGGCGCGCGGCCGGCGCCCGCGCATATCGACCTCGACCCAGTTGTCACCGCTCGTTACCGTCGCGCCGGCCTCGCGCAGCTTGACCATCACCGCATCCAGATGCTGCGGCTTGGCATTCTTGATGCGTACATGCCCTGACGTGATCGCGCCGGCGACCAGGTAGGTGCCGGCTTCGATGCGATCGGGCAGCACGTCGTAGTGCACGCCGTACAACTGGCGTACGCCCTCGATCGCAATCCGATCGGTACCGGCACCCACGATCTTTGCGCCCATGGCGATAAGAAAATTTGCCAGATCGATGACCTCGGGCTCACGGGCGGCGTTTTCGATCACGGTCTCACCATCGGCGAGTACCGCGGCCATCATGAGATTTTCGGTTCCGGTCACGGTGACCGTATCGAGCACCAGGCGCGCACCCTTGAGGCGCGCCGCGCGCGCACGAATGTAGCCGCCTTCGATGCGAATATCCGCGCCCATGGCCTGAAGACCGGCGACGTGAATATTCACCGGTCGCGCTCCGATCGCGCAGCCGCCGGGCAACGACACGTCGGCGCGACCGAAACGCGCCAGCAGCGGGCCCAGCACCAGGATCGAGGCGCGCATGGTCTTGACCAGATCGTAGGGCGCAAAATATTCGCGGATCGTGCTCGGATCGACTTCGATGCGCATACGCTCGTCGATGGTCACGGTCACACCCATGCGGCCGAGCAGCTCGATGGTCGTGGTGACGTCACGCAGGTGCGGCACGTTGCCGATCGTGACCGGTCCGTCCGCCAGCAGCGCACCGGCCAGGATGGGCAGCGTTGCATTCTTCGCACCGGAAATCCGCACTTCGCCTTCGAGCGCAATGCCCCCGGTGATCTGCAGCTTATCCACGGCCTGGCGTCCCGGCGCTACGCGCCGCCCACTCCTGCGGGGTATAGGCCTCGATTGATAGTGCGTGTATCTCGCGGCCCATGCGCTCGCCGAGCGCCCGATATACCAGCTGGTGACGTGCGAGCGGCCGCAGGCCTTCGAAGGCCGCGCCCACCAGCAGCGCCGAGAAATGGGTGTTGTCCTCCGAATACACGTCCACGCGTGCATCGGGGATCGACCGGCGGATCAGATCCGCGATTTGCTGTGCGTCCATATCGGGGTGCGATCTTAAGTCAATTGCGCGGGTGCGGAAGGCGCGATCTGCGCTCGACGAAGGCGCTATCATGGTGCACGAGACCCGCATGAATACCGCCCTCGAATGAATGCCGTAGAACATAACACCACCAGCGAAGGGCAGGCGCTGGAGTCGGCCCGCCGCACCTTCGACATCGAAGCCGCGGCGCTCGGGGCGCTGCGCGCCCGGTTAGATGGCGCTTTTGTCGCAGCCTGCCGCACCTGCCTCAGTTGCCGGGGCCGCGTGATTGTCACCGGCATGGGTAAATCCGGCCATATTGCCCGCAAGATCGCCGCCACACTGGCCAGCACGGGTTCCCCGGCGTTTTTTTTGCACCCGGGCGAGGCCGGTCACGGCGATATCGGCATGATCACGCGTGGCGACGTGCTGCTGGCGCTGTCGAATTCCGGGGAAACCCCGGAGGTGATGGCGCTGCTGCCGCCGCTCAAGCGCCTCGCGATACCGCTCATCGCCCTGACCGGGAACGCCGCTTCGACGCTGGCACGGGCCGCCGACGTGCATCTGGACGTGGGCGTGCCGCAGGAAGCTTGCCCCCACAATCTGGCACCGACCACGAGTACCACGGCGGCGCTCGTCATGGGTGACGCACTGGCAGTGGCGCTGCTGGAGGCCCGCGGCTTCTCAGCCGATGACTTTGCGCGCACCCACCCGGGCGGCAGCCTCGGGCGGCGGCTACTGTTGCACGTCGAGGACATCATGCGTCGCGACGACCGCCTGCCGCGTGTCGGCGCGGACACGCGGCTCGCCGAGGGGCTGCTGGAGATGAGCCGCAAAGGCCTCGGCATGACCGCGGTGCTGGACGAGCAACAGCGGGTCATTGGAATATTTACCGACGGCGACCTGCGCCGTGCGCTCGATCGAAGGATCGACGTGCACGGCGCCACGATGCGCGACGTCATGACCCACGGCGCCCGCAGCATCGGCGCGCGCGAGCTCGCCGCGGCGGCCGCCCAGCTGATGGAACTGCATCAGGTGACGGCGCTGCTCGTGACCGATTCCGAGCGGCGGCTGATCGGTGCGCTCAATGTCCACGATCTGCTGCGCGCGGGTGTGGTTTGATGCCAGCACGCGCCGCTCACAAGCGGCCGGCGCCGCTGTCGGGCATCCGCCTCCTGGTGCTGGATGTGGACGGAGTAATGACCGATGGGCGGCTGCGCTACGGCAGCGCCGGCGAGACCGACAAGACCTTCCATGCTCGCGACGGATACGGCATCAAGTCCGTCCTCGCCGCCGGTATCGTCGTGGCGGTGATCTCGGGGCGGGAATCCCCGGCGGTATCGCGCCGCTGCCAGGAGTTGGGTATCCGCCACCTCCATCAAGGCATCGATGATAAGGGTTCCGTGCTCGCGCAACTGCTCGCGTCGCTCGACATCCCGGCGCGCCGCTGCGCCTGTGTCGGCGACGACCGGCCCGACGTGCCGCTGCTGGCGCAGGCAGGATTCGCGGTCGCGGTCGCCGACGCGCACCCCGACGCATTGGCGGTCGCGCACCGGCGCACACGCCTGCCTGGGGGTGCCGGCGCGGTGCGCGAGGTCTGCGACTGGCTGCTCGCCGCCCGACGCCGCAGCGGGCGGACATGATTCACCGGATCTTGTCCGCGCTGGTGGCGCTCGGGGCCCTGGGCGCGCTGTTCTACCTGCAACAGTCCGACAGCGGCAGCGGCGAGACGGCTCCTGGCGATGTCGCGAGCACCGAGCCAGGGTACGTCGCGACCCACGCCGAACTGATTGAAACCGGCGACGATGGGCACCCGCTGTTTCGGCTCGATGCCGACCGCATCGAACAGCCAGCACCGCAGGGAACGATATTTCTGACCGCGCCGAAGCTCGACTATCAGCCCGAGGCAGGCAATCACTGGAGGTTGACCGCGCAGCAGGGTCAGCTACCGCAGGACGCCCGCACGGCCGAACTCACCGGGGCCGTGCGTGCCGAAGGCCGACCCTCCGGCTCCAGTGAACTGATGCATATCGCCACCGATCAATTGCATCTGGATATGAAGCAGCAGCTCGCGACCACGCCTGCGAAGGTGCGGGTGGATTGGGCCGGAAACGCGCTGCGCGGCCGAGGCATGCGCGCTGACATCAAGAACGACCGACTGCAGCTGGCCGGAGACGTGCACGGTGTGCTGGCGCATTGAAGCCCGAGCCCACGCATTCGCCGCGCTGTTGCAGATCTTGGCGCTAGGCACTGCGAGCGCGGCCGCCCTGGCGGCAACGCTCGATGAGGCGCCAGTGGCTGGCGCGGCCAGCGCCGCGAGCGCGGATCGCGAAGCCTGCAACGAGCCGCTCTGTTACACCGCCTCGCGGCTCGAAGCTGAACGCAATCGCATGGTGCTACATGACATCAATATCGTGGACACGACGCGCGGCATCACCCGCATCAACGCCGATCTGGCGGAGGCGAACGGACCGGATCCGGGCAACTGCGACTGGGTGCTCACCGGCCACGTGCAGGTGGTGACGCCGCAGGGAAAGCTCAGCGCCGATAAGGCCACGGTGCAATTCGTCAACAAACGCATCGCCTCGATGAGTGCGCAAGGCGCGCCGGCCGAATTCGAACACAGCATCGATAGTGCCGCCCAGAGCCTCGTCCAGCGCGATGCCGGGAATCGCAGCCACGGCGAGGTCGGGACTGCTCGCGGCCATGCGCGCGAGATCGACTACGACGTGGAACGCGATCTGGTGACACTGAAAGGGGACAGCTGGCTGTCCGACGGCTGCAATGAGATCAACAGCCAGTCCATCGTCTACGACATCGCCAACCAGAAAGTTCGGGCTGAAGCCGCCCCGGGCGACGACGCGCAGGTGCACGGCACGCTGCACGCACGCTCTGGAACACAATGCGGATCCGCGGCCGGCCGCCCATGACGCGGCTCGCCGCCCATTCGCTGCAAAAGAGCTATCGCTCGCGCCAGGTGGTGCGCGATCTGTCGCTCGAGATCAACACCGGCGAGGTGATCGGACTGCTGGGCCCCAACGGCGCCGGCAAGACGACGGCCTTCTACATGATCGTCGGGCTCGTGCCCGCCGACGGCGGCTCGATCCTGCTCGATGACTGCGATTTGACCCCGCTCAGCATCGATCAGCGAGCCCGCCTGGGGTTGGGCTATCTGCCACAGGAAGCCTCGGTGTTCCGCAAGCTCTCGGTCGCCGACAACATCATGGCCATCCTGGAGCTGCGCGATGAACTCGACCGCGCCGGACGGGAACTGCGTCTCGAGGAGCTGCTCGCGGAGCTGCATATCGGTCACGTGCGCAATACCCGTGGCTTGTCGCTGTCCGGGGGTGAGCGCCGCCGAGTCGAAATGGCGCGGGCGCTGGCAGCCGAGCCGCGCTTCATTCTGCTCGATGAGCCCTTTGCCGGCGTCGATCCGCTCTCGGTTCTTGATATCCAGCGCATCATTCGCGAGCTTGCCGGTCGTGGAATCGGCGTTCTGGTCACCGACCATAATGTGCGTGAGACCCTCGGGGTCTGCGGCCGCGCCTACATCGTCGACCGTGGCATAGTGATCGCTGCCGGGACCGCCGAGCAGGTCCTTGCCAACCCCCAAGTCCGTGAGGTGTACTTGGGCCACGCATTCCGCATGTGATTGATGGGAGCGGCTCTGATAGTCTTTAATTTTCAGCTACTTATGCGATCTCTGGGGCCGGCAGTGAAGGGCGCAGGCACGTTTTATGCTTAAGCCCTCTCTGCAACTCAAGCTCGGACAGCAACTGACGATGACACCGCAGTTGCAGCAGGCCATCCGCCTGCTGCAATTGCCGACCATCGAGCTGCAGGCCCATATCCGTGAACTGCTCGAGTCGAACGTCATGCTCGAGCAGGATGAGGACACCGAGAGCGGCACTTACGAAACCCTCTCGAGCGCCGAAACCGCGCCGGAAACCGCCGCGCCGGTCGAGGAACCGCCAGTCGAGGTCGTGGATGACGGCTGGTCCGACCAGCCGGTGGGCCCGGCCGACAATCCCTGGAGCGGCGGCAGTGGCGAAGAGGATCGCCAGCAGGAGTTCGCGGACTCGAGTGGCCAGTCGCTGCACGAGCATCTGCTCTGGCAGCTCGAACTCGCGCGGCTCAATCCGCGCGATCTCGCCATAGGCCGCGCCGTGGTCGATGCGATCAATGATGACGGCTACCTGAGCGAGCCGTTGGATGTAATCGGCGCCAGCCTCAAGCCCGAGCTCGATCCCAGCGTGGCGGAAGTCGAGCGCGTGCTCGCCATCGTGCAGACGTTCGACCCGCCGGGCGTCGGCGCGCGTTCGGTCAGCGAGTGCCTGCTGCTGCAGCTCGAGCAGCTGGAGGCGGCAACACCGGGCCTCGCCACCGCCAAGGCCATAGCCCGCAATCATCTGGAGCTGCTCGCCGAACGCGAGCTGACCGCGCTGCGGCGCGAATTGCGCACCTCGGATGAGGAGCTCGAAACCGCCGTGGCGCTGGTGCGTGCCTGTCATCCGCGCCCGGGCTCCATCGTCAGCGGTGGCTCTCCCGAGTACGTCGTGCCGGACGTGTTTGTGCGGCGCACCCCGCGCGGCTGGTCGGTCGAGATCAATCCGGCGACCCTGCCTCGTGTCAGGCTGAACCAATCCTACGCCAACCTGGTCGGCCGCAGCACCAGCCACGCCAGCATGCGGGCGCAGTTGCAGGAGGCGCGCTGGCTGCTCAAGAGCCTGGAGATCCGCAACGATACGCTCACCAAGGTGGCCCGCTCGATCGTCGAGCGGCAGAGCGAGTTCCTCGACCAGGGCGAGGAGTACATGCGGCCGATGATCCTGCGCGATATCGCCGAGGCCATCGGTATGCACGAGTCCACGGTCTCGCGCGTAACCTCCGGCAAGTACATGCACACTCCGCGCGGAGTATTCGAGCTGCGCTATTTCTTCTCCAGCCAGGTCGAAGGCAGCGACGGCTCGGGCACTTCCTCGACCGCGATTCGAGCCAAGATCCGCAAGCTCATTCGCGAGGAGGATCCGGCCGTGCCGCTCAGCGATAGCCGGATCGCGCAGATTCTGTCCGGCGAGGGAATTCCGGTCGCGCGCCGGACCGTGGCGAAGTATCGGGAAACGATGGGTCTGGCCCCATCGAACGAACGCAGGCGAGTCAACGGCAAGTGACATCCACAAGGAGATCAGGCCATGCAATTGAACGTCACCGGGCATCACGTCGAGATCACCACAGCGCTGCGCGGCTACGTTGAGAAAAAACTCGGGCGCATCATGCGTCACTTCGACCAACTCATCGACAATCATTTCGTACTGACGGTCGAGAAGCTGCAGCACAAGGCGGAGGCGACGCTGCGCGTTCGCCGTGAGACGATTCATGCATTGGCGATCGACGGTGACATGTATGCCGCCATTGATGCGCTGGCCGACAAGCTCGAGCGGCGCGTGCGCAAGCACAAGGAAAAGCTCACGGACCACCATGCCCAGGAAGCGCAGAAAAGCGCCCGACCGTAGCGGCACGTCTGCACCGGATCCGGCGCGGGCCCGCGTGACGCCAGCGGCCCCGGCTGCCGCGGCGGTGGCTGCGTGGGTGGCTCGCAGCCATGCGGTACAGCGGTGCGCCTGATCTTCCTGAGCGGTCTGTCCGGTTCCGGCAAGAGCGTAGCGCTGCACATGCTCGAGGATCTGGATTTCTACTGCATCGACAACATCCCGGCGGCGCTGCTCAAGCCATTTATCTCACACACGGTACGCAGCAGCTCGACGGTCTATCAACGTACCGCGATCGGCATCGACGCCCGCAACCCCGGCGATGAGATCGCGACGGTGCCGATGCTGCTCGACGAGCTCAAACGCAGCGGCATTCAATGCGAGCTGGTGTTTCTGGTGGCAAGCGACGAGGAGTTGCTGCGCCGCTTCGCCGAAACGCGCCGCAAGCACCCGCTGAGTCGCCATGGCGAAAACCTGCACGAAGCCATCGCGATCGAGCGCGGGCTGCTCGAGCCGCTGGTGAATGCGGCTGATCTGGTGGTCGACACCTCGCGCATGGGGGTACACGACCTGCGCGAACTCATCAACCGCAGGGTGGGCCAGCGGCCACGCGATCGCATGTCGGTACTGCTCGAATCTTTCGGCTTCAAGCATGGCATCCCGGGGGATGCCGATTTCGTATTCGACGCGCGCTCGCTGCCCAATCCTTACTGGGAGCCGAGCTTGAGGCCCCTGACCGGTCGGGATGAACCGGTGGCACGTTTTCTTGAAGCCCAGCCGGGGGTCGCCGCGTTTATCGACGATGTCGCCCGGTTCATCGAGGGGCGCATACCCGAGCATCAGGCCGCCAACCGACGCTATCTGACCGTCGCGATCGGCTGCACGGGTGGTCAGCACCGATCGGTCTATATCGTCGAGCAACTTGCGCTGCGGATCGCGGCGCACTGGCCGCAGATCGCAGTTCGCCACTCAGGATTACCCGAACCGGCCAAGAGCATGCGCGCGCCCGCCGCTACCGACTAGCCGCCGGAACGCTTGGCGGCAAAACCGCGGCGCGCCAGCTGCGCGACCACGGCGTCGCGATGCTCGCCCTGGATTTCGATCACGCCGTCCTTGACCGTGCCGCCGCTGCCGCAGTGGCGTTTGAGTTCTCTCGCCAGCGTCGCGAGCTCGCTTGCAGCCAGCGGCAAGCCCGTGATCACCGTAACCGCTTTGCCGGCACGGCTCTGGGTCTGCCGACTCACGCGCACCGTACCCGCGTCCGCACGCACCGCTTGTCCCGAAGCCGTCTTGCAGACGCATTGTTCGATAGGCCGGCGACAACCGGGGCAGATTCGACCCGGCCCGGTGCTGTAAACGATGCCCATCGAATTGACTCCCGCCGCTACCGATCCGCAGGCCGGCCATCACCGCGTGAAAACATACCGCATACGATCAAGTCAACGGCACAAATTTGTTCTCCCAACGCATCTTGCGTCGACGCATATCACGGCGGGCTTCGAGGTCGAGAATCGCCTTGAGATTCCCAAGGCGCCCGTCGCGAGTCGGATCGCTAGCCCAAAAATTCTGCCGCCTGAATGCGGCCCTTCGCGACGGGTAGAAATGGGGAAGTCAGTCCTACGGCACGGCGTGCCAAACTTCTCCTATCACGCCACCAACGGGAAAGTCGTTCCCCGCGCGTCTTAGGGCGCACATCCCGCTCCAACGGCAGCGTTTGATCCCATCTTTCATGGGGCCTCACGAACCTCTTGCCGCTGATGGTCCCCGCCCTGCGCAGATAGTGTAGCGGTTCTGCACCGTCGCCAGAGGCGTTGGTGCCGGCTACGACTTGCGTTTGGCAGGCAACACGCCGAGGACTTCAAATACTGGGCCGCGCACTCGCCTCGACGCGAGGCTCGTCTGGCGCTACCAGCTTCAGCGCGGGCAGCACGGTCGTGGCCGCCAGCGGCGCACCGCCCAGAAACGCGATCACGTCCTCGCGCTGCTGCATCGTATCCTCATAGCCGAGCGCGATCAGCTCGCGCGTGAACGTCGATTCGAACATGAGGTAACTCGCGAGCTGCGCACCGGCCGTGCCGCGCGCACCCATCACGCGCAGCAGGGCGCGCAGCTCGCGTGGCAGGCTGCGCATGTGCTGGGTCGCCATCACGCACATGTCCGCGCTCGGAGCGATGACCAGCGTTGCCACCTTGCGCATGCCCGGCACCGCGGCTGGCGCGGCTTCGACCACGCTGTTGAGGCGCTGCATGTGCTCGACGTTGGCGTAGATCTGATCCATAAACAGCGTATCGAGCATGTAGCCGAACAACTGTCCTGGGGTGGGGCCCTGCACCACGGTGCGCGGCCGCGCATTGACGCCTGCACCATGCTCGGCTCGCACCCCAATCACCAGCAGGCGGTCGGCACCCAGGTGAATCGCTGGACTGAGCGGCCATAGCTGGCGCTGCGCGCCGTCGCCGAAGAACTCATCCCCGAGCTGCACCGGTGGAAACAGAAACGGCACGCCCAGACTCGCCATCACGTGCTCGAGCCGCAGTCCGGTACGGCGGCCGATGCGCTGTTGCCGTACCCACTCCCCGGCGTCACCGGTGCCCTGAAAGAATGCCACCGACGTAGCCGAGCTGTAGCTGGTCGCGCACAGCGCCAATGCCCGCAGATGGCCGCCATCGATGTTGGGCTGAAGGCCGTGCCAATCGAGGTGATCCGCCAGCAACGAGCGCAACGGCGAGTTGTCGAACAATGCCAGTGGCGGAGGCAGCAGTATGCCGCCGGAGATCAGTGACAGCGCCCAGTGCAGACCGGAACGCAGCATGCTCCCGGCATCGACCCGAAATACCTGTGGCACATGAAAGTGCGCCCAGACGTGCTCGAGCCCCGCGACCGCGCGCTGCCAGCGATGCGCCTCCGTGCCGAGCACGGCCGCCGATACGGCGCCGGCCGACGTGCCGACAATGATCGGAAACGGATTGGGCGCGTGCGGCAGCATCTCCGCGATCGCCTTGAGCACGCCGACCTGGTAGGCAGCACGCGCGCCGCCCCCGGGCAATACCAGCCCGACCGTCGGACCGATCGGTGCGCGGCCTCTGGGTAAGGCGTCGGCGGGCATATTGGCTAGCATAGCGGACCGCAGATAAACGCCGCATGTACCGCCGTCTCGATCTGCTACCGGCTTCTCGCTCTGGCACCGGGAAGGCGGGCCCACGGCGGCCACGGCGCCTGGCCCGTCGGGCATGGATGAGCTTGAGGACGCGACGGCATCATGGGCTACCCGGGGCGCACCACGCCCGCGCGGGCATCGCTACCGGCCTGCTATCGATCGGTGACCCGCAGGATCTGCAGCGAGTTGGTGCCCCCGGAGACGCCCGACAATTCACCCTTGGTGAGAATGACGAGGTCGTTGACATCGACCAGCCCCAGTTCGAGCAGACGGTCGAAGATCGACCTGTAGAGGGTCTCCGTGTCGGTATCAACGATGTCGAAAGGCACCGCATAGACACCCCGATAGAGCGTCACCCGTCGCCGCGTGGCCTCATGACGGGTGAAGGCATAGACCGGGATATCCGAGCGGATGCGCGACATCCATAACGGCGTCATGCCCGACTCGGTCTGGGCAACGATCGCCCGCACCCGCATGTGATTGGCCGTATACATCACGGCCATCGCAATCGCCTCCTCGGTGTTGCCGAACTCCTCATCTGCGCGCGCCATGCCGAGCGGCGAGCCGAGCTGATATTTCTCCGCGCCGCGGATCACATCCGCCATCGCCTGCACGGCCTTGACCGGAAACTTGCCGGTCGCGGTTTCGGCCGAGAGCATCACCGCGTCAGTGCCATCGAGCACCGCGTTGGCGACGTCGCTGACTTCGGCGCGCGTCGGAATCGGATTCTGGATCATCGATTCCATCATCTGTGTGGCGGTGATCACGACGCGATTGCTCGCCAGCGACTGGCGGATGATGGTCTTCTGCAAGCCCGTGAGCTCGGCGTAGCCCATCTCCACACCGAGATCGCCACGCGCGACCATGACGGCATCGGTCACCGCCAGAATCCCGGCGAGATTGTCGAGCGCTTCGTGGCGCTCGATCTTCGCCACCACGCGTGCCTCGCCGCGCCACTTGCGCAGCTCGGACTGCGCGCGACGAATATCGTCGGCATCGCGCGCGAACGACACGGCCAGATAGTCGATACCGATCTCGGCCGCGAGACGGATGTCTTCCAGGTCCTTTTCGGTCAGCGCGGGGGCCGAGATACCGCCGCCCTGACGATTCACGCCCTTGCGGTTCGACAATTCGCCGCCCGAGCGCACCACGCCGGAAATGCGCGTTCCGATAACTTTTTCCACTTCGATCACGATCTGACCGTCGGCCAGCAGCAGCGTATCGCCGGCTTGAACGTCGGCAGTCATATTCTTGTAGGCGACACCGACCTCGGTCACATTGCCGGCCGCGGGATCGAGCGCGGTATCGAGTGCGAATGGCGCGCCCTCGACCAGTTGCACTTTGCCGTGGTGAAAACTCTCGATGCGGATCTTGGGTCCGGCGAGGTCGGCCAGCAGGCCGATGTAGCGCCCGGCCTCGCGCGCCGCCTGACGCACCATCTCGACCCGTCGGCGTTGCGATTCGCGCGTGCCGTGCGAGAAATTGATGCGTGCGACATCGAGACCGGCCCCGACCATGCCGGCCACGACCTGGGGATCGTCGGTGGCCGGTCCCATCGTCGCAACGATCTTGGTTCTACGCTTCGTGTCCATAGCCGCCGTTCCAGGCCTGGAGCCCCGATGGGACTGCAAACCGCCTTTCAGGCCGTAGGACGCGAGCGCGTGTCGGCTGCGCGCTGCTCCAGCACCGCGACCGCCGGCAGAGTCTTACCCTCAACGAATTCAAGAAACGCTCCACCACCGGTGGAGATGTAGGAAATTCCATCCTGGACGCCATACTTCTCGATCGCCGCGAGCGTATCGCCGCCGCCAGCCAGGGAAAATGCCTTGCTGCGCGCTATCGCATGCGCGATCGCCTGGGTGCCTTCGCCGAACTGATCGAATTCGAATACCCCCACCGGGCCGTTCCAGATGATGGTGCCGGCGGATTTCAGCACTTCGCTCAGCTGCTCGGCGGTGTCGGGCCCAATGTCGAGAATCATCTCATCGTCCGCCACCTGATTCACGGGCCGCACATCGGCATGCGCCGTGGGGGCAAACTCCCGCGCCACCACGACATCGACCGGCAGCGGGATCTCCGCGCCGCGTTCGCGGGCGCGCTGCAGCAGCTTGCGCGCCATCTCGAGCATGTCCTTCTCGTATAGCGACTTGCCGACTTTGACGCCGGTGGCGGCTAGAAACGTGTTGGCGATGCCGCCGCCCACGATCAGCTTGTCGACCTTGTCGAGCAGGCTCTCCAGGATCGTGAGCTTGGTCGACACCTTCGAGCCCGCCACGATCGCCACCAGCGGACGGGCCGGCTTGGCCAGCGCACGCTCGAGCGCTTCCAATTCCGCGACCAGCAGCGGGCCGGCACAGGCCGTCGGCGCGAACTTCGCCACGCCGTGGGTGCTGGCTTCGGCCCGATGCGCGGTGCCGAAGGCGTCCATGACGAACACATCGCACAACGCCGCCATCTGCCGCGCCAGCGCTTCGTCGTCCTTCTTCTCGCCCTTGTTGAAACGCACGTTCTCGCACAGCACCACCGAGCCCGGCTGCACCTCCACGCCCGCGAGCCAGTTCTGGACCAGCGGCACCGGTTTGCCGAGCAGCTCCGAAAGCTTTGCGGCCACCGGGGCCAGCGAGAATTCGGGGTCGAACTTGCCCTCTTCCGGTCTACCGAGGTGCGACAGGATCATCACCCGTGCGCCCTTTTCCAGCGCCAGGTGCAGCGTCGGCAATGTGGCACGAATCCGCGCATCGCTCGTCACCACCCCTTTCTTCAGCGGCGTGTTCAGGTCCTCGCGGATCAGGACGCGTTTGCCCGCGAGATCCAGATCGGCCATGCGTAGCAGTTTCATGGGCAACGGCCTCAGGTTGCGCGCGACCAGGCGAGCGTGGTGTCGAGCATGCGGTTCGAGAACCCCCATTCGTTGTCGTACCAGCCGCAGACCTTGACCAGCGTGCCCGCGATCACTTTGGTCATGGTCGCGTCGTAGACCGACGAGTGCGAGTCGTGGTTGTAGTCCACCGACACCAGCGGGGCATCGGTATACGCGAGGCTCCCTTGCAGCGGCCCGCTGGCCGCGGCGGTCTTCATCAGCCCATTGATTTCATCGATGCTGGTCGCGCGCTTCGCGGTGAAGCTCAGATCGACCAGCGACACATTGATCGTCGGCACGCGGATCGCAAAGCCATCGAGCTTGCCTTTGAGCTCGGGCATCACCAGCCCGACGGCTGCGGCAGCGCCGGTCTTGGTCGGGATCATGGAATGCGTGGCCGAACGCGCGCGGCGCAGGTCGGTGTGATAGACGTCGACCAGCACCTGATCATTGGTGTAGGAATGTATCGTAGTCATGACTCCCGCGGCGATACCGACACTGTCGTTGAGTACCTTGGCGAGCGGTGCGAGGCAATTGGTGGTGCACGAGGCGTTGGAGATCACGGTATGGCTCGCCTTGAGCACTCCGTGATTGACCCCATAGACAATCGTCGCATCGACATCATCACCGCCGGGCGACGATATCACGACCTTGTTCGCGCCGGCTTGCAGGTGCTTGGCCGCCTTCGCTTTGCTGGTGAACAGCCCGGTGCACTCGAGCACCGTGTCCACGCCGAGGCTGCCCCACGGCAGCTTTGCCGGATCGCGCTCCGACAACACTTTGATGCGATCGCCGTTGACGAGTAGCGCATCGCCATCGATCTTGACGTCGCCGGTGAAGCGGCCGTGGACCGTGTCATAGCGCGTCAGGCGTGCATTGATCTTGGCATCGCCCAGGTCGTTGAGTGCAACCACCTGCAGCTGCGAGCGCTTGCCGCCCTCATAGAGCGCACGCAGCACATTGCGGCCGATGCGGCCATAGCCATTGATTCCGACCTTCAGTGCCATTGAATGTCCCCTTCGATCGATTTGTGTATTGCCCGCTTCACGTCATCGGCCGTGAAGCCGAACTTTTTGAACAGCTCCGGTCCTTTGCCCGAGAGGCCATACTGATCGATGCCGATGACGCGCCCGGCGGTGCCGACATAGCGCCACCACAACCCGGTGGAGCCGGCCTCGACCGCCACGCGCGCCGTCACCGCCGACGGCAGCACCGATTCACGGTAGGCGGCATCCTGCGCGTCGAACAGCTGCGTGCACGGCAGCGACACCAGCCGCACCCGCTTGCCCTGCGACTGCGCATGCCGCACTGCTTCGAGCGCGATCTGAACTTCCGAGCCGGTCGCAATCACCAGGCATTGGGCCGTGCCCTGGCAATCGGCCAGCACATAGCCGCCGCGGCGTATGCCCTCGAGCGCCGCCGTGTCGCGCGCAAGCTGCGGCAACCCCTGACGCGTGAGGACCAGGCAGGTCGGACCGGTGTCGTGTTCGATCGCCGCGCACCAGGCAGCCGCGGTCTCTGCCGCATCAGCCGGCCGCCATAGCGTCAGGTTCGGAATCAGGCGCAGGCTGTTGAGGTGCTCGATCGGCTGATGCGTGGGACCGTCTTCGCCGAGGCCGATCGAGTCGTGGCTGTAGAGCAGGATTACGCGCTGATGCATCAGCGCCGCCATGCGCACCGCGTTGCGCGCATAGTCTGAGAACGTCAGGAATGTACCGCCGTAGGGAATCAGTCCACCGTGCAGCGCCATACCGCTCATGGCGGCGGTCATGCCGAATTCCCGCACGCCGTAATGAATATAGTCGCCGGCGGCGTCGTCGGGGGTGAGGACGCGTGCTCCCTTGCGCATGCTGCTGTTGGAAACGGTCAGGTCGGCGGAACCGCCGAACAACTCCGGCAGCGCCGGTCCGATCACGTTGAGCATGGCCTGCGAAGACTGCCGGGTCGCCTGGCTGCCCTGGACCGCTTGTCCGGCCGCGAACGCCGCGCGCGCGGTGTCGAGCCAGTTGGCCGGCAGTTCGCCGCGCATGCGCCGCTCGAACTCGGACGCCAGCGCCGGGTGGGCGTTGCGATAGCGCGTGAACAATTCCTGCCAGCGTGCTTCGGCGGCACGCCCGGCCCGCTCATGGTTCCAGGCCGCGCGCAGCTCGCTCGGGACCTCGAACGGCGGCGCTGTCCAGCCCAGCTTCTGCCTCGCGGCGGCCACCTCGCCCACGCCCAGCGCCTCGCCGTGTGTCTGCGCCGTGCCGGCCTTGTTCGGCGCGCCCCAGCCGATGATGGTTTTGCAATCGATCAGCGACGGACGCGCGGTCTCGGCCTGGGCGGCACGAATGGCGCGCGCAATCGCCGCGTCGTCCAGTCCGTCCACGGTCTGCACGTGCCAGCCGTAGGCCTGGAAGCGTTTGGGCGTGTCGTCGGTGAACCAGCCCTGAACCTCGCCGTCGATCGAGATGCCATTGTCGTCGTAGAACACGATCAGCTTGCCGAGCTTGAGCGTCCCGGCCAGCGAGCAGGCCTCGTGGGAGACGCCCTCCATCAGGCAGCCGTCGCCGGCGAACACCCAGGTGTAGTGATCGACGATGGGCAGCTCCGGGCGATTGAACTGTGCAGCGAGCATTTTTTCCGCCAACGCGAAGCCAACGCCGTTGGCCAGTCCCTGGCCCAGCGGGCCGGTGGTGGTCTCGATGCCGATCGTCAGATCGTGTTCGGGGTGACCCGCGGTGCGGCTGCCCACCTGGCGGAAATGCCGGATCTCGTCCATGCCGAGCGGGTAGCCGGTCAGATGCAGCAGCCCGTACAGCAGCATCGAGGCGTGCCCGTTGGACAGGATGAAGCGGTCGCGATCCCACCAGCGCGGGTTGGCCGGATTATGCTTCATGAAGTCGTGCCAGAGCACCTCGGCGATATCGGCCATGCCCATGGGCGCGCCCGGGTGGCCGGAGTTGGCTTGCTGGACCGCGTCCATTGCGAGGAACCGCAGGACATTGGCCAGTTCTCGTCGCGTGGGCATAGGCGGTACGAGTCCATCACCCGGAGCAGTGGGGGGCGCATTGTCTATCAGCGGGCTCCCGCCAGGCAATGCTCGGCGCTCTAGGGGCGCTCCCTGCCCGGAAGCGCCCCTGGAGCCTGGCCGCGACGGTTCATGCGGCAAACTATTTCGATTGCGTCACAAAGCTGACAAGTTCCCGCATGCGCGCGGCACACTGGGGCAGTGTCGGCGCGCCCTGGTGGCGCGGGAGCCGCCGTGCCTTCTGCTATACTCGTCGGCCTTTTATTCAGTCTCGCCCACGCCAATGACCAACGGTTATTTGTTTACTTCCGAGTCGGTTTCGGAAGGGCATCCGGACAAGATTGCCGATCAGATCTCTGATGCCGTGCTCGATGCGATTCTGCGCGAAGACCTGAGCGGCCGGGTGGCCTGCGAGACCCTGGTCAAGACCGGCGTGGTCATCGTCGCCGGCGAAGTCACGACCTCCGCATGGATCGATCTTGAGAAGCTGGTGCGCCAGACGGTGCTCGACATCGGCTACAACCACTCCGACATGGGCTTCGACGGCGCCAGCTGCGGGGTGATCAACATCATCGGCAAGCAGTCGCCCGACATCGCCATGGGTGTCGATCGCGGCGACAAGCGTAAGCAGGGTGCCGGGGATCAGGGCTTGATGTTTGGCTTTGCGACCAACGAGACCGACGTGCTGATGCCCGCACCGATCACGCTGGCGCATCGCCTGGTCAAGCGCCAATCCGAGGTTCGCCGTAAAGGCAAGCTGCCGTGGCTGCGCCCGGACGCCAAGAGCCAGGTCACCCTGCGCTACGAGGATGACCGACCGGTTGGCATCGAGGCGGTGGTGCTGTCGACCCAGCATAGCGATGACATCTCGACCGCCCGGCTGCGCGAGGCCGTCATGGAAGAGATCATCAAGCCGGTGCTGCCGAAGAAATGGCTCGACCGGCGCACGCGCTATCACATCAATCCGACCGGCCGCTTCGTGATCGGTGGCCCCGTCGGCGACTGCGGTCTCACCGGACGCAAGATTATTGTCGACACCTATGGCGGCTTCGCCCGACACGGCGGCGGTGCCTTTTCGGGTAAGGACCCGTCAAAGGTCGATCGCTCGGCGGCCTACGCCGCGCGCTACGTCGCCAAGAACATCGTCGCCGCCGGGCTGGCCGAGCGTTGCGAAGTGCAGCTGTCCTATGCCATTGGCGTCGCCGAGCCGACTTCGATCATGGTCGACGGCTTCGGCACCAGTGAGCTGTCGCGCGCAGAGCTCACGGCGCTGGTGCGGCGGCATTTCGATCTGACGCCCTATGGCCTGCGGGAAATGCTCGATCTGGCGCGGCCGATCTACCAGAAGACCGCCGCCTACGGTCATTTCGGCCGCAAGGAGCCCGAGTTCTCCTGGGAACACACGGATAAGGCTGAGGTGCTGGCCGCGGATGCGCACCGCCGCGGCCGTGGCCGCGTTCGCGTGGCCTGATCCGCGCAAGTGCGATATTTGAGGTTGCCGCGCGCGCGGCAACCCGGTGCCTGAGGAGCGCTGCGACAGGGGAGAAGCCTCGATGCTTCTCAAGACCTGCCAGGCTCAGGCTACCGGCATGAAGTCAACGGCGCTCGACAACCTTAAACTCAAAGGTGGAGCTACCATGACTGCTACTGCGCGTTCCATGACACCCGACGCTGCCAAACAGGATTTTCGTGTCCGCGATCTTTCTCTGGCCGACTGGGGTCGCAAGGAGATCGCGATCGCCGAGACCGAGATGCCCGGGCTGATGGCGATCCGCGAGGAATTTTCGCCAACCCAGCCGCTGCGCGGCGCGCGCATCGCCGGCTCGTTGCATATGACGATCCAGACCGCGGTGCTGATCGAGACGCTGTAAGCCCTCGGCGCGCAGGTGCGCTGGGCTTCGTGCAACATATTCTCGACCCAGGATCATGCCGCCGCTGCGATCGCGGCCCGCGGCACCAGTGTATTCGCCTACAAGGGCGAAACCCTGGCCGAGTATTGGGAATTCTCCCATCGCATCTTCGACTGGCGGGATGACGCCCACGCCAACATGATTCTCGATGACGGCGGCGATGCGACCTTGCTGTTGCACCTGGGCGCACGCGCGCAGCGCGACAGCGCGCTAATCGCCAAGCCCTCGAGCGAGGAGGAAACCGCCCTGTTCGACACCATCCGTGACACGCTCAAGCGTGATCCGAAGTGGTATACGACGCGGCTGGCTTCGATCCGCGGCGTGTCCGAGGAGACTACGACCGGCGTCAAGCGCCTCTACCAGATGGCGCGCGACGGCACGCTCGCCTTCCCCGCCATCAACGTCAATGATTCGGTGACGAAGTCGAAGTTCGACAATCTGTATGGTTGCCGTGAATCGCTGGTCGATGGCATCAAGCGTGCGACCGACGTCATGATCGCGGGCAAGATCGCGGTGGTCTGCGGCTACGGCGATGTCGGCAAGGGCTGCGCCCAGGCGCTGCGCGCGCTCTCGGCCCAGGTGTGGGTGACCGAGATTGACCCGATTTGCGCACTGCAGGCGGCGATGGAAGGCTTCCGCGTGGTGACCATGGAGTACGCCTGCGACCAGGCCGACATCTTCGTCTCGGCGACCGGCAACTTTCACGTGATCACGCACGATCACATGAGGCGCATGAAGAATCAGGCGATCGTCTGCAACATCGGGCACTTCGACAACGAGATCGATGTGGCCTCGCTCAAGCAGTACCGCTGGGAGAGCATCAAACCGCAGGTCGATCACATCATCTATCCCGATGGCAAGCGCATCATCCTGCTGGCCGAGGGTCGCCTGGTCAACCTCGGTTGCGCCACCGGGCATCCAAGCTATGTCATGTCGTCCTCATTCGCCAACCAGGTGCTGGCGCAAATCGAGCTGTGGAGCAATCACTCCAATTATGCGATTGGCGTCCACATACTGCCCAAGCAGCTCGACGAGAAGGTAGCGCGCCTGCAGCTCGCCAAGCTCAATGCCGAGCTGACCGTGCTGAGCGATCAGCAGGCGCGTTACATCGATGTCGGAGTCGCCGGCCCGTACAAGAGCGAGCACTACCGCTACTGAAGATCACGCCGGCGGCAGGTAGGCGCGCGGGAAATCCGGCTCACACTGTCGGCGATTTCCGACAGTGTGAGCGGGCGCCATCGGCGCGGCTACTGCGGCGCCGCGAACTTTCTGCGCAGCGGTGCGTCCAAAGCGGTGGCCGTTTTAACATCTGCGCGCGATTGCGTGCGCGATCTGAGCGCTGCGTCACTTCGATTGCCGCTATGACCTTTGCGACGCTTGAAGCGCGTCACTCGCGCGCGCACGACAGCGCGTAACATTGACCCATGGACCCCGCCGTACGCCTACTGCAGTTTTCCGACCCGCATTTGTTCGCCAGCCCGCAGGGCGCTTTGCGTGGCGTGCAGACGCTCGCTTCGATGCAGCGCGTGCTCGCGCACGCCAGCGGACGCCGGCTCAATGTCGACGCGCTGGTGTGCACCGGCGACATCGTCAACGATGAGCCCGAGGGCTACGCGCACTTCGCGCGCGTGCTGGGCGCATTCGGCAAACCGGTGTACTGCATTCCGGGCAATCATGACGATCCGCAGCGCCTGCGCAGCGCCCTGGCACGGCCGCCGTTTCAGGTCGGCGGCTATGCCGATCTGGGTGCCTGGCGAATCGTGCTGGTCGACAGCTGCGAGCCGCGTCAGGCACGCGGTCGCATCAGTGCGGCCGAGCTTGCGGCGCTGGATGCGGCGCTGGGCGGTTGCGAGCGCTACGCGATGGTGTTCGTGCATCATCATCCGGTCGCGATGGCCAGTCGCTGGCTCGATACCGTGGGCATGGAAAACGCGGACGATTTCTTTCGCGTGCTCGATGCACATCCGCAGGTGCGCGCCGTCGGTTGGGGGCATGTGCACCAATGCTTCGATACGCGCCGGCGTGGCGTGCGCCTGCTGGCCACTCCTTCGACCTGCGCCCAGTTCCTGCCACAGGCGAACGAATTCGCCGTCGACGCTCGCCCTCCCGCCTATCGACGCATCACGCTGCAGCCTGACGGCACGCTCGAAACCGAGGTCGTCTGGGTGGAACCGGCCTCCGGAGCGCTCGATAGCGCGGCGGGCGCGTCGGCCTAGATCCGGCCGGTTTCGATCAGCGGCGCCAGCAGGCCCAGCCGCACGTTGGGATCGTCGATCTCCAGCAGACGCTGCCGCCACGGCGGATCGAGCGGCAGAAGCTCCGCCAGTCTGTGGCTCACCCAGGACGCGTCCTGGTAGTTCGGCTCGATGAAGCGGCCGATGTTGGCCAGGGGCGTCATGACGTTGCGCAGTACGCTCACCAGCGGCTGGAACTGCGGGTCGAGCGGCGTGAGCGGCGCATCGTGCATCCATTCGACCGTGGCGCGATAGAGCCCATCGCCTTGCCGACGGCGTTGCGCCACGCGAAAGCGCCGTTCGCCGCGGCACAACAGCCCCAGCAAACCGTCCGCCTCAGTCTGGAAATCGACGATCCGCGCCGAGGTGCCGACCTCGGCGATGCTGACCGCGCTGCCGGTGTCGTTGCCGTCAACGATCAACACCACTCCGAACGCCGCCTCCTGCCGCATGCAGCCGCCGACCATGTCGACATAGCGGGTTTCGAATATGCGCAGCGGCAGCAGTCCGCCCGGAAACAGCACGGTGTTGAGCGGGAACAGCGCGATTTCGTCCATGTCGGGGCGGTTCGCTTCACTGCGGGCCGCGGCTCGCGTGCACGCGGCCGCTGGCGGCGCCGGAGCGTGCCGTCAGAGCCTCGAGCAGCCGCGCATGCACGCCGCCGAAGCCGCCGTTGCTCATGATCAGCGCGTGATCACCGGCGACCAGGTCGCGCGCCAGCCCCGTCACCAGCGCGTCCAGGTCCTCGGTCACGTGTGCACGCTTGCCGAGCGAGGCCACCGCATCGCGCACGTTCCAACCCAGACCGGGCGGCGCGTACAACCACACCTCGTCGGCGGCGCCGAGCGCCCCTGACAACGCCGCCTGATGTACGCCGAGGCGCATCGTCTGCGAGCGCGGCTCGAGCACCGCCACGATCCGCTCGCGACCCACGCTGCGCCGCAGACCGTCAAGCGTGGTCGCGATCGCGGTCGGATGATGCGCAAAGTCGTCGTAGACCTTGACCCCAGCCGCTTCGCCGCGCAGTTGCATGCGACGGGCAACGCCCTGGAAACGCCGCAGCGCGTCGATGCCGCGCTCGACCGTTACTCCGGCGTGGCGGGCGGCTGCGAGTGCCGCCAGTGCATTGTCGACGTTGTGGGCGCCGATCAGGCTCCACTGCACCTCACCGCAGCGGCGTCCCTCGTGGATCACGTCGAAGCGCGAGAAGTCGCTGTGCGGCAGCGCCTGCGCGCTCCACTGCACTCCCGCTACGCCGCCGCGTGCGAATTTTTCCACACCGCTCCAGCAACCCGCGGCCAGCACCTGCGCCAGGTGCGCATCGGCGCCGTTGCAGACGATGCGGCCGCTGCCCGGTACGGTGCGCAGCAGATGCTCGAACTGCCGCTCGATGGCGGCCAGATCAGGGTAAATGTCGGCGTGATCGTATTCGAGATTGTTGAGCACCAGCGTACGCGGCCGGTAGTGCACGAATTTCGCGCGCTTGTCGAAGAACGCCGTGTCGTACTCATCGGCTTCGATGACGAAGAACGGCTCTTCGCCGAGGCGCGCGCTCAGGCCGAAATTCTCCGGAACGCCGCCGATCAGGAATCCCGGCGACAGCCCCGCGTCTTCGAGGATCCAGGCGAGCATGCTGCTGGTCGTGGTCTTGCCGTGAGTGCCGGCCACCGCCAGCACCCAACGTTCGCGCAGCACCGCACCGGCCAGCCACTCCGGCCCCGAGGCATAAGGCAGACCGCGATCGAGCATGGCCTCGATCACCGGCATGCCGCGCGTCATGACATTGCCAACGACGATGATCTGCGGCTCGAGCTCGAGCTGCGCAGCGTCATAGCCCTCGATCAACTCGATGCCGAGCGCGCGCAGTTGCGTGCTCATGGGCGGATAGACATTGCGGTCGGAACCGGTGACGCGGCACCCGGCGGCACGCGCGATCGCGGCGATGCCGCCCATGAAAGTACCGCAGATTCCGAGAATATGAATGTGCATAGCGCTACTGTCCGGGGCCAAATATTGCGAGGAACACCAGATCCTCCATCAGCATCTGCAGCAGCGCCAGGATCAGACAAATTCCCAGCGGCCGCTCGAGCGCCGCCCGCAGAATGTGCCCGATTGCCACCAGCGTCCAGATCGCAAGCGCGAGCGCCGCCATATATACCGGCACACGAAGGCTGGCATCCTTGGTGAATCGCTGCATCAGCCAAACCACTGCCATACTCGGCGCCGCGAGCACCGTCTGCAAGCCGAACAGCGCCGTGGCGGTCTGCAGATAGCGTTCACGCCGCCGCGCGATCGCCAGCAACAGCCAGTACCACGATGCTACGAACAGCGCGTCGGCCGCCACCTGCAACAGCCAGCCAGGACGCAGAGACGGCAATAATTCGCCGACGGCCGCGCTCAGCAGAACGTCGGCGGCGATCGTCAAAGGCAGTAAAATGCCGACCGCGGGCAGGTCCTGCGGTCCGCGCCGCCAGATCGCGATCGCGAAATAAAGCCGCGCCAGTGCTGCCAGGTCGGCGCTAGTGCTAGGTCGCAGCGCTGGCATGGGGCTGGCCCGAAAACCCGGGCTCGGCGATCGGCCCGGGCCGTGGCAGACAGAGGATCGGTTCAAGCATGTCGGCGATTATCAGCGACCAGAACGCTCTCGCGCAGTTGTGCCGCGAGCTCGCGCAGCACAGCGCCTTCGGTCTGGACACGGAATTCATGCGCGAGCGCACCTATTTCGCGCAGCTGTGCCTGCTGCAGTTGAGTTTCGGCGAACAGGCCGTCTGCATCGATACTCTGGCGCTGCCGGACCTCAGCCCGCTGCGCGCGACCATGGCCTCGCCGGGCATCGGCAAGGTGCTGCACGCCGCCCGCCAGGATCTGGAGGTACTGGAGCCCGCAACCGGGCCGGTCGTGGGCCTATTCGACACTCAGGTGGCGGCGGCGCTGATCGGTCTGCCGGCGCAGGTCGGCTATGGCGAGCTCGTCAAACAGCTGCTGGGCGAAAGCCTGCACAAGGCGGAAACGCGCACCGACTGGTCTCGCCGGCCGCTCTCGAGCGCACAGCTTGCCTATGCACTCGACGACGTGCGCTACCTGCAGCCGCTACGCGAGCGCCTGACCGAGCGGCTTCGACAGCTTGGCCGGTGGAACTGGTTCGAAGAGGAGATGGCGCAGCTCGACGCCGCCGGGTCTTTTGCCATCGATCCCGATCAGTCCTGGCGCCGCATCAGGGGTATCGCCGAACTGGACCCGGCGCGCCAAGCGCTGGCACGCGCGCTCGCGGCATGGCGCGAACGCCGCGCGATCAGCTCGGATCGGCCGCGCAGCTGGATCCTGCCCGACGCCGCCGTGCGCGACATGGTGCTGCGCGTGCCACGGAGCATGACGGAATTGGCCATGACGGCGGAACTGCCCGAGGGCATCCGCAACCACAGCGGCGCGGAGATCCTGGCGGTCATCGAGGCCGCGCGGCTGCCGGGGCCGCTGCCGCCGCTGCCGAAGCGAGCGCGTCCCGAAGCGGCCGAAACCGAAATGCTGCGCAAACTGGCGCAGCTGACGCAACAGACCGGGCGCGAGCTTGGCATCGCGCCGGAGATCCTCGCGACGCGACGTGACATGCAGCGCCTGGTGAGCGGAGCGCGCGACGGCGGCCCGCTGTCGGGCTGGCGCCGCGCCGTCATCGGCGAGCGCTTGCTCCAGGCGCTCTAGTCAGGAGGCGTTGCGCAGCCGCCGCTGCGCCGGTAACGACTCCAGCAGCGCAATCAGCCGCACGGTGACATCATCGACGCTGGTATTGGCGTCGATCGTTCGCAGCAGTCCCTGGGCGCTGTAGTAGTCCGCGAGCGGACGCGTCTGCTGCTCATAGACCTCGAGACGCCGCCGCACCGTGCTTTCCTCATCGTCGGCCCGCTGCACCAGCGTCGGTTTGTCGTCGCAACGATCGCAGTGCGGCGGCGTACCCGCGGGCGCCGTGTGGATATTGAATACCCGACCGCATTGCTGGCAGCTGCGGCGGCCGGAGATGCGCTTGACGATTTCGGCGTCATCGACCTCGAACAGCACCACCGCATCGAGCGGCTTGCCGAGGCCGGCCAGCAGCGTCGTGAGCGCGCCCGCCTGGGCGAAGTTGCGCGGAAAACCGTCGAGAATGAAGCCGCGCTCGGTGTCGCGTTCGGCCAGCCGTTCACGAAAAATGCCGAGCACGATCTCATCGACCACCAGCTGGCCCGAGTCCATGGCCGCTTTGGCCCGCAAACCGTACTCGGTGCCGCGTGCGAGCGCGCTGCGCAACAGGTCGCCGGTAGATATCTGGGGAATGCCAAAACGCTCGACCAGACGTTGAGACTGGGTACCCTTGCCCGACCCCGGGGGCCCCATGAGCACTATTCGCATCCAGGAAACACTACCGGTCGGCGCCGTCGAGGTCAAACCACGCCCGTTTGCCGTCTCAAGGCCTCCGCCGGGTGCAACCGCGGCCGATTGCGCCCGTGGGCCTGGCAGCAGCATTCGCGTGACCGTTACCATCCGCGTTGGCTGCCGCCGCACCACCGAGACGCAAGCGCGCACCCACGGTATGCTCGCGCCGCGCCATACACCCTCGCGCCGCGCCATACACCTGAGGAGCCGGCCCTCAAGGATTGCTCATGTCAGATAAGTCCGCCCCACGCAATGCGCTCTATGCCCAGTCCGGCGGCGTCTCGGCCGTGATCAACGCCTCCGCCTGCGGCATCATCCAGGCCGCGCTCAAGGCCCGTCGCCACATCCGCAAGATCTACGCCGGACGTGACGGCATCGTTGGCGTGCTCACCGAGGATCTGATCGATCTGTCGCGCGAGAGCCCGGCGACAATCCGGGGCCTGCGCTACACGCCGGCGGGAGCCTTCGGCTCCGCGCGTTTCAAGCTCAAGGGCATCGAGGAGAACCGCGCGCAGTACGAGCGCCTCATCGAGGTATTTCGCGCTCATGACATCGGCTATTTTTTCTATAACGGCGGCAACGATTCCATGGACACGGCGCTGAAGATCTCGCAGCTCGGTGCCGCGATGAGTTATCCGATCACCTGCATCGGCGTACCCAAGACCGTGGACAATGACTTGCCGCACACGGACTGCTGCCCGGGGTTCGGATCGGTGGCCAAATACATCGCGGTGTCGACGCTCGAAGGGGCGCTCGATGTGGCTTCGATGGCGCGCACGTCGACCAAGGTGTTCGTGCTCGAAGTGATGGGACGCCATGCGGGCTGGATTGCCGCTGCCGGGGGACTCGCCGGCCACAAGGCCGGCGACCCGCCGCATATCATTCTGTTCCCGGAGATCCCGCTCGAGCAGGCGCGCTTTCTCGAACGCGTCAAGCACTGCGTGAGCGACTATGGCTATTGCGTGATCGTGGTGTCGGAAGGCGTCAAGTATCCGGACGGCAAGTTTCTCGCCGAGGCCGGCACCAGGGACGCCTTCGGTCATACGCAGCTGGGCGGCGTGGGCCCGGTCCTTGCCAACATGGTGCACGAAGCATTCGGCTACAAGTATCACTGGGCGGTTGCCGACTACCTGCAGCGCGCGGCGCGGCACGTGGCCTCGAAGGTCGATGTCGAGCAGGCCTATGCGGTCGGCAAAGTCGCGGTCGAGTATGCACTCAAGGGCATGAACGCGGTGATGCCGGCCATCAGGCGCCGCTCTTCCAATCCCTATCGCTGGCAGATCGTCCCGGTGCCGCTCGCCGATGTTGCCAACGTGGAAAAGAAGGTGCCGCGTGAGTTCGTCAGCGCCGACGGCTTTGGCATCACCGCCGCCTGCCGCCGTTATCTCGAGCCGCTGATCGCGGGGGAGGACTACCCGCCGTACCGCAACGGCCTGCCGGCCTACGTGCGGATCAAGGGTGCGGGGGTCAAACGCAAACTGAAAACCGATTTCAAGCTGTGAATTTGCATGCGTCGGTTCCGTCCGCACGGCTAGGGCCGAACGCGGCCGCCAGTGTGTCAGCACCGTGTGGTATATTTCGCGGCCTTTTTAGCCGAGCGTCGGCGCCGAGCTGGCTCAAGAAGTTCTACGACACTCGCATATGCTTTCGGAGGAGTCGGAATGCAGGCCGTTAACTGGCTGTGGGTGGCGATCGCTGCCGGCGTAGTCGCCGTGCTCTACGGCGTGGTCTCGGTGTTCTCGATACTTGCGCTGCCGGCTGGCAGTGCGCGCATGCAGGAGATCGCCGCCGCCATCCAGGCGGGAGCCAAGGCGTATCTCAACCGGCAGTACAAGACCATTGCCGTCGTGGGCGTCATTCTGTTCATTGTGCTCGGTCTGGCGATCAACTGGGCCACCGCCGGCGGCTTTGCGGTCGGCTCGCTGCTGTCGGGTCTGGCCGGCTACATCGGCATGAACATCTCGGTGCGCGCCAATGTGCGCACCGCTGAGGCGGCGAGCAAAGGCCTGAACGCGGCGCTGACGGTGGCATTTCGCGGCGGCGCCATCACCGGCATGCTGGTGGTCGGCCTGGGCCTATTGGGTGTCACCGGCTATTTCGCCGTGCTGCGCGGCCCGCTCGGCGATGATGGCGCGCTGCACGCTCTGGTCGGGCTCGCCTTCGGCGGCTCATTGATTTCCATCTTTGCGCGTCTGGGCGGCGGCATCTTCACGAAAGGCGCCGATGTCGGCGCCGACCTGGTCGGCAAGGTCGAGGCTGGCATCCCCGAAGACGATCCGCGCAACCCCGCTGTAATCGCTGACAACGTCGGCGACAACGTCGGCGACTGCGCCGGCATGGCCGCGGATCTGTTCGAGACCTACGCGGTCACCATCGTCGCCACGATGCTGCTCGGCGGCCTGTTACTCAAGGATGCCGGCCCGGCGGTGCTGGTGTACCCGCTGGCCTTGGGCGCTGCCTCGATCATTTCGTCGATCATCGGCACTTTCTTCGTCAAAGTCGGCGCCAGCGGCAAGATCATGGCCGCGCTGTACAAGGGCGTGGTCGTCTCCGGGCTGATCTCCGCCGCGTTGTTCTGGTTGATCACCAGATCGATCCTGCCCGGGCAGTTTGCCTCGCTGTTTGGTTGCACACTGATCGGGCTGGCACTCACGGCGGCGATGATCATCATCACCGAGTATTACACCGCCACCGAATATGCTCCGGTGCGCGGGATCGCGGCCGCCTCACAGACTGGGCACGCCACCAATATCATCGCCGGGCTCGGCGTCAGCATGAAATCCACGGCGCTGCCGGTCATCGCCGTGTGTCTGGCCATCTGGGGCGCTTACGCTCTGGCCGGCGTCTACGGCATCGCGGTGGCGGCCACCGCCATGCTGTCGATGACCGGTATGGTGGTGGCGCTCGATGCCTATGGCCCGATTACCGATAACGCCGGCGGTATCGCCGAGATGGCCGATCTGCCGAAGGCGATCCGCAATATCACCGATCCGCTCGATGCGGTCGGCAATACCACCAAAGCGGTCACCAAGGGCTACGCGATCGGCTCCGCGGGTCTCGCGGCGCTGGTCCTATTCGCCGATTACACGCACAACCTGGAAAGCCATCTGGAGACGACCGGCCGCGCGATGGTCGGCTTCTCGCTGTCCGACCCGGCGGTGATCATTGGCCTGTTCCTCGGCGGTCTGGTGCCTTATCTTTTCGGCGCCATGGCGATGGAAGCCGTAGGCCGCGCCGCGGGCTCGGTGGTCACTGAAGTGCGCCGGCAGTTCCGCGACATCGCGGGCATCATGGAGGGCACCGCCAAGCCCGACTATTCGCGCGCGGTCGATCTGCTGACGCGCGCGGCGATCAAGGAGATGATCATTCCCTCGCTGTTGCCGATCCTGGTACCGGTGATCGTCGCCTTCGGTATGAACGCGCTGATGGGCCCTGGCGCCGGCATCAGAGCCCTCGGCGGGCTGCTGATCGGCACCATCGTGACCGGGCTGTTCGTCGCCATCTCCATGTGCACCGGCGGCGGCGCCTGGGACAATGCCAAGAAGTACATCGAGGAAGGCCACTTCGGCGGCAAAGGCTCGGACGCCCACAAGGCCGCGGTGACCGGCGATACGGTCGGCGACCCGTACAAGGATACCGCCGGCCCTGCGATCAACCCGCTGATAAAGATCATCAATATCGTCGCACTGCTGCTGGTGCCCCTGCTGTAAGCGGGCGCAGGCGGCAAGCGCTCAGCCGTTGCGATGCGTCCGGCATCGCCGGTGAGTTCGCCGCCGGCTTAAACTTGGGGCCGATGTCACCTGCACGGCCGTTGCCCGCGATGGCGCTCATGTCAATAGCGCTGGCCGCGCTGATTGCGCTGTTCGGGCTGATTGCGCCTACGGTGCCAGCCTGGGCGCAGGCCACACCGGCGCTCATGCGCGCACCGGGAGCGCAGGACCGGGTCCTGGTGGTCGCACCGCATCCCGATGATGAAAGCCTGTGCTGCGCCGGCATCCTGCAGCGCGCCCGCGCCAATGGTGCCGCCACGGCTGTGGTGTGGATTACGGCCGGCGACGGCTTCGCGCTCGACGCCATGCTCGTCGAGCGCACGCTCTGGCCCAGGGAAGCGAATCTGCGGCAACTCGGTGCGCAGCGTCTTGCCGAGGCCGGCGCCGCCGCGGCCGAGCTTGGCGTGCCGCCCGCGCAGCAGTATTTCCTCGGCTATCCGGACCGCGGCGTGGCGCCGCTCATGAGTGACTACTATCAGCGCAGCTATCGTTCGAAATACACCGGCCTGAGCGCGGTGCTCTATCCGCAGGCGCTCAGCCCGTACGCGAGCTATACCGGCAGCAATCTCGAGCGCGACCTGCAGCGCGTGATCGACCGGTTCCAGCCGACGCTGGTGCTGGCCGCGGCGCCCCAGGACCGCAACCCCGATCACCATGCCAGCGGCGCGCTCGCGCGCCGCTTGCTCGAGCGGCGTGGTCAACTCGAGCGGCTGCGCTACTGGATCGTGCATGCGCCGCACTGGCCGGAACCGCGCCGCTATCAGCCGCAGATGTCATTGCCGCCGCCGGCGGCCGCAGCGGCGCTGCGCTGGGAAAGCCTGCCGCTGAGCGCTGAAGAGCGTGCGCACAAGCTCGCAGCTGTGCGCGATCATCGCTCGCAGATGAAGCTGACCGAGTCTTTCATGCTGTCGTTCGTGCGCGCGAACGAACTCTTCGCCTTGCCGGGCAACTAGGCGCTGCCGAGTCCGGGGCTGCTAAGCGGCCATGGCGAGCTTCTCGGGCCGCCCGATCGCGTAGCCCTGCAGGTAGTCCACGCCCATGCGTCGCGCCGCCTCGAGCGCGCTGGCGTCCTCGACCTGCTCGGCAATAACCTTGAAATTCATGCTCCGTGCCACACGGATCATCGCCGTCACCATCGCCTGATTGACCGTATCGCTGGCCAGGTTCTTGAAGAAGGAGCCATCGATCTTCAGATAATCGACCGCGAGACTCTTGAGGTTGGCAAACGAGCCCAGACCACTGCCGAAATCGTCGAGCGCAAAGCGACAGCCCATGCCGTGCAGTACGCCGACAAAACGGCGCGCTTGCTCGAGGTTGCCAACCACGGCGTTTTCGGCGATCTCGAAGCAGACCTGCGCCGGATTGGCGCCGGTGGAATCGAAGCACTCGACCACAAACTCGAGAAATTGGCTGTCCTGGAGCGTCTGGCCGGAGATGTTGATCGCCACGCTGCGCTTCGGCGCGAGCGCAATAGCGCCACGTCCCATCGCCGTCAGCGTCGTCTGCACCACCCAGCGATCCACCGGCACCATCAGCCGATAACGCTCGGCGGCGCGCACGAATTCGATCGGCGCCAAGTGTTGACCGGAGTCATCGCGCAGGCGTACCAGTACCTCCATCGCCGGGCCTTCGTCGTTGGAGGCGAATGCGGCGATGATCGGCTGGCAGTAGAGCTCGAAGCGGCTGTCGCGCAGCGCCGCCTGCAGCGTCTGCAGCCACTGGATCTCGCCATTCTCACGCGCATACATCTCGTCGCGGGCCGAATACACGGAAACATGGCCGCCCTGGCGCTTGGCGACGTAACAGGCTGAATCGGCGGCGGCCAGCGCTTCCACCATGCTGCCGCTGTCGCGCGCGATTTCGACCAGGCCGATGCTCACGCCGATGTTGAATATCTTGTCCTTCCACACAAAACGGAATTCGTTGACGGCGCGACACACGTCGTCGGCAATCTGCCGCGCCTTTTCGAGCGGGCAGCCTACCAGCAGCATGCCGAATTCATCGCCGCCGATTCGAGCCACGGTGTCCGAGTCGCGCACCGCGTCGCGCAGAATCTTGGCGCTCTCGCGCAGCATGGCATCGCCGGCGAGATGGCCGCTGGTGTCGTTGATGGTCTTGAAACGATCCAGATCGACGTAGCACAGCACGTGCGCGCCGTCACCGCGGTGCGCCGTGTCCACGGCTTCCTGCAGCCGGCGCTCGAATTCGCGTCGATTGACCAGCCCGGTGAGCGCATCGTGCGTGGCCTGATAGGACATCTGCCGCGCCATGCCCCGCATCTCGGTCACATCGTGCAGCAGCACCACCGCGCCGACGGTCTCGCCGGTTTCCATGCGCATCGGCGCGGCCGACAGCTCGACCAGATGTTCGGCGCCGCCGGGTGGCCGTATCATCAGCGCGCGCCGCCCCAGATTCAGTGGCGTACCGGCTGCCAACGCCTGGCGCACCGGCTCGGTCAGGAGCTTGCGGTCGGCTTCCGCCGCCCCGGTCGCCAGGTCTTCCAGCATGGTGCCGGCAGCCTCCTCGGCGACCACGCCCATCAGGCGCGCTGCGGCCGGATTGATGTAGTCCACACGTCCGTCGACATCGGTCGTGATCAGGGCTTCGGTCAGGGACTCGAGCGCACGCCGCGAGCGTGAGCGGCCGCCCGCCTCCTGCAGCGCCTGCAGCGTCTGCGTCGGCAGAACCTCGACGCCGACGATCAGCAGCGCGTGCTCGCCCTCGAAGTCGACCAGCCAGGTCGACAGCTCCAGCCGCGTGCTCTGGCCGGTGAGGCCGACCAGATCGATCTCGTAGCGCTCCGCCGCCGGTTCCCCGGCGAGCCGTCGCCGCATGTTGTCTCTCACCAATTCCATATGGTCTGGTGGCACCAGATCCTCGAGCCGGCGCCCGAGCAGCTCCTGGACGCTGCAGCCCATCAGATTGGCGAACTGCGGATTGGCGTAACGGATCGAGTGGCCTTGGATCAGCACCGCTTCGTGCACGCGATCGCCGAGCGAGCCGATCGGTGCGGTTGCGGCCGCGACTCGATCCGCCTCGGCGACGACCCGCCCGAGCAGACCGTTCACGGCGGTCACCATACCGGCCAGCTCGGGCTGATCGGTATGCAGTTCGATGCGGCTGTCAAGGGAATCGCCCGTCGCGATGCGCTGCACCTGCTGCGATACCAATTCGAGCGCGTTGAGCTGGCGTCGCTGCAGTAAAAACAGCACCAGCAACAGTATCGCCGCGACACCGAAGAGCAGGCAGAGCAGAACAATGATCGACATCAAAGCCGTTTATTCAAGCGATGCCTTTTCCTTGGTGAAAGGACCAAGCTCTGCCATCGCCCGCGACAGCAGCATAGCGGAGTATCGTCACCTGCCTACGGCATTTCACCATATCGTGTCCGAACAGGTCGCGACAGCCGGAGCGGCTCTCAGCACTCGTGCTGCATGCGTTTGCAATTGTCATCGCGCAGGCGCGCGCAGACGGCGAGGCTCCAGTCATTCAGGCACTTGCGTAGGCGCTTGGTATGGCGGTGGCTGCGGGCGGCGGCCCCGGGCAATCGGCGCAGGAGTTGACTTCCGGCCTTGGCAGACGCGACAAAAACCCTTAACGTCGCGTTTCCCCGCCAGATACCGGATTAAGTTCAATGCTAATGCATGCAGCCCGCGAGCAGATGGTCGAGCAACAAGTGCGCGCCGCGGATGTGCTCGACACTCGGGTACTCGACACCTTGCGCTCGATACCGCGCGAACGCTTCGTGCCGGAGAGCTGGCGCCAACTGGCCTTCGCTGACTGCGAAATCCCCCTGCCTTGCGGCAAGCGCATGCTGCGGCCGATGCTGGTCGGACGAATCCTGCAAACCCTCGCGCTGCGCGGCGCCGAGGAAGTGCTCGAGATCGGCACCGGCTCGGGTTACCTCTCGGCCTGCCTTGCCCGACTCGGCGGCCGGCTGCGCAGCCTCGAACTGCATGCGACGATCGCCGACTACGCGCGCGCCAATCTGCGCGCCGTAGCGCCGACCCTGCCGATAGAGGTGATCAGCGCCGACGCCATGGAGCTGGCCGAGGAGTCGCGTTATGACGCGATCGTGTTGACCGCCTCGCTACCGATCTATCAGGCTCGGTTCGAACGTGCGTTGCGGCCGGGTGGGCGGATGTTCGTCGTGGTCGGCGCCACGACGCTGCAGGAGGCGAGCCTGGTGCGCCGCATGGGCGCGGCCGGCTGCAACAGCGAATCGCTGTTCGAGACCTGCATCGAGCCGCTCGAAAATGCCCCGCGACCCGCCGCTTTCGGCTTCTAGACATGGCTGTGCCGGAACTCCTGCCGCAGCAGCTCAAGCGCCGGCTCGATGCCGGCGAGCCGCTGCGCTTACTCGACGTGCGCGAACCGTGGGAGTGCGCGATGGCGCGCCTACCGGGCAGCGTCAACATCCCGCTCGGCGAAATTGCGTCGCGCTGGCAGGAACTTGACGCCGAATCAGAGATTATCGTGGTATGCAAGGCGGGTGGTCGCAGCCGCAGAGCCGCGCAGTTTTTGTTAGCGCAGGGCTTCGGCCGGGTGGCCAATCTGTCTGGCGGCATCGACGCCTGGACGCGCGACATCGATCCCAGCCTACCCTCGTATTAGGTCAGCGAGATTGGGTCGTAGTGAATGAGGTGTCCCTGGCTATTCGGTGTCCTTTGTGTCTGCGCCACCGGCCGCGCCGCGGCGGTCGATCTGCTCGATGTCTACGGCCGCGCGCTCGACACCGACCCGCTATGGCATCAGGCCACGGCCACCCGTCTGGCAACGCAGGAGAGCAAGACGCAGGCGGTGCTCAATCTGCTGCCGCTCGACGTCAGCGCCAACAAGAACTACATCGGCATCGGCAGCGTGCAGGTCAAGACCCCGGCCTTTGCCGCGGCGAACCTGTCGTTCAATCTGTTCAACTGGGACAACTGGGTGGCGCTGAAGGCGGCCGACGCCACGGTCGCGCAGGCCGAGGCGAACTATCAGGCCGCCGCGCAGAGCCTAATCCAGCGGGTATCGCAGCAGTATTTTGCCGTGCTGGCGGCCCAGGACACCCTCACCGCCGAGCAGAGTGCATTCGAATCCGTGCAGACCCAGCTCGATCAGGCCGAGCAGCGCTACAAAGTCGGCCTGATCGCGATCACGGATGTCGCGGTCGCGCGCGCCTCGCGCGACAGCACGGCGGCGGCAGTCATCGCCGCCAAGCGCGCGCTCGCAACGCAGGAAGACCTGCTGCGGGCCATCACTAATGAAACCTACTCCAGTCTGGCCGGCCCGCGCGACGACATGCCGCTGCTGAACCCGGAACCGGCGAGCGAGGACACCTGGGTCACGACTGCGATGGCTCAGAACGCCAGCCTGATCGCCAGCCGCATGGCCTCTGACATCGCGCACGACAGTCTGCTGACGGCCTACGGCGGTCATCTGCCGACCATCAATGTCAGCGTGTCGCGCAACTGGGCGCTCGAGCACGGTAACTACAACAATGGGGCTTCGCTGATTGGTGAGGCGGCGCTCATAGGTTCGGTCAACGGCCTGCCGACCGTGGTGGACACCAACGATGTATTCTGGGCCATTGGTATCTCGGTGCCGATCTTCACCGCCGGGCTGACGCAGTCGAAGGTGCGGCAGGCACGCTACACCTGGGATGCGGCCAAGGCGGGGCTCGACTTCACCTCGCGGCAGACCGAGGAGCAGACGCGCGATGCCTACCAGGGCGTGATCAGCCAGATCGCACAGGTCCGGGCGCTGAAGCAGGCGGTGGAATCGGACCGCATTGCGCTGCAGGCCACTGAGGCCGGCTATCAGGTCGGCACCAAGACTGTGGTCGACGTACTGACCACGCGCGCCGCGCTGTTGCAGGACGACACCAACTATGCCCTGGCCAAGTACGCCTATCTGAACGCAATCGTCTCGCTGCGACTTGCGGCCGGCAATCTGGATCGCAGCACGGTCGAGCTGATCAATAGCTGGCTGATCGAGCCCCGGCCGCCGCTGCCGGCCGTACCGGCGACCCCGAACGCGCCATCGACCACGCCTGCGATACCGCTGGACGTGGTGCCGAGCCTCTCTGCGCCGACCCTCCCGGCGCCGACCACCCCGGCACCTGTCACCCCGGCACCGCAATGAGCTGCGCCCTCAGGCGGCGTGGCGTGCCGGCGGCAGGCGATCGATCAGGCCTAGCAGTCGCTCGAGCGCTCCACGATTGGCCGCGATCGCGGTGCGTCCCGCGGCCCCCTGCGTAGCGCGCGCCTGCGGGTCCGCCAGCAGCCTCGTCAGCGCCGCCGCGAGTTCTGCTGCATCGTGCACGATCGTCAGCGCGCCCTGCTCGCTCAGGGCACGCGCGATTTCCGGACTATTGAACTGCTCGGGCCCCGACAGCACCGGTAAACCGAGCGCAGCCGGCTCGAGCAGGTTGTGGCCACCGATCGGAACCAGACTCCCGCCGACGAAGGCCACGTCGGCCGCGGCATAGAACTCCGCCAACTCACCTAGCGTATCGAGCAGCAATACCTGGTAGTCGCCCGGGGGCGCCTCGACCTGGGGCGACTCGATAGAACGTCGAATGCAGCGAAAACCCTGCGCCGCCGCCGACACGGCGGCGGCGTCGAAGCGCTGCGGATGCCGCGGCGCCAGAATCAGTAGTGCGCGCGGCTGCCCCTCGCACAGCCGTCGATGTGCCTCGAGCACGATCTGCTCTTCATCGGCATGGGTGCTGCCTGCCACCCAGACCGGGCGCTCGGCGGCATAGCGCGTGCGTAACTGAGCCCCGCGCTGCACCAGGCCGGACGGCACCGTGCGATCGAATTTGATATTGCCGACGACCGCAAGTCGCTGCGCCGGCACGCCGAGCGCGGCAAAGCGCTGCGCATCGGCGTCGGTCTGCGCTCCGACCCAGACACCGGCGGCGAGCGAGGCGCGCAGCAGACCCGGCAGGCGCTGATAGATCCGGGCGCTGCGCGCCGAGACCCTGGCGCTCGCGATCAGTGTCGGCACGCCGGCTCGCTGTGCCTCGTGCAACAGGTTCGGCCACAGTTCCGTCTCCAGCACGATCAACATCCGCGGGCGCAGGCCGCTCAGGCAGCGGCGCACGCTGCCGGGCAGATCGTAGGGCGCGTAGCGCACGTCGAGGCCGGGCAACAGCGCGCGCCCGCGCGCGCGCGCGGTGGGCGTCGCGCAGCTCAGCGTGATCTCGAGGGCCGGCCGGCGCTCGCGCAGCGCCGCGATCAGCACGGCCGCCGCCTGTACCTCACCGACCGACACGGCGTGCACCCAGATGCCGCCCCCGGCGCGGCGCGGCCCGAAGCCAAAACGCGCCTGCCAGCCGCGCCAATACTCGCGCTCGCGCAGGCCGCGAACGCCCACGATCAGCGAAGCAAATGGCAGCGCCAGGTACAGCAGCAGCGTGTATAGGCGGCGCACTGCGCGGTTTACGGGGCCGCGCCCCGCTGCTGCGCGTCGACGAAATAGCCGCTGAGCAGGGAGGCCCAATCGGCCTCGGAAAACCGTTCCGGCGGCAGCGGATCGGTGATCTTCTCGATCGAGCGGCGCAAGCGCACCAGATTACTGTCGCACCACAAACCCGGACGGCGCAGGCGCCCGCGATCGAAGTCCACCAGCCACACTTCCTGCGCGTCGTTCAACAGCACATTGTGGGCGTTGAGATCGGCATGACAGATGCCATCGCCATGGAAGCGGCGCAGGCATCGCCCGATGGCGATCCAGCTGGTGAGGGGCAGCGCTCCGGCACGCAGGCGTGTGGCGAGCGAGCTCACCTCCGGAATCTGCTCGGTGAGCAGATCGGCGCTGTAGCTGTAGCGGCCCGTGCGCCGGTAGCAGGCGGCGATCGGCATCGGTACCGGCAGACCCGCGCGACGCATCAGATACAGCAGGTGCCATTCGAGAAAGGAACGGGTCAGCGCCGCTGCCCGCCACAGATATCGATCGGTCGACCATTTCGCGATCCAGCCGCCGCGGCGGTAATGGCGCAGCACCAGCCGCCACCCATCGGCTTCGATGAACAGCGCGGCACCGCGGCCTTCCGCGCTGCCGCGCACCTCGCCGCGGCGCGACCACCACTTGGCATCGAACCATGAGGCCGCCGCATTGCCCGCCCTGGAGGCGTCATATAGCATCGCGCCGCCGCGAAACGGTATTTGCCGAACTTCTGCTCCGGTCGGCCAGATCAAAGACTTGCGCATGCTGAATCTCATTGAGCGACCCGCGAGCCTGTGCATTCTCCGGCTCTCGGCCATCGGCGATACCTGCCATGTCGTGCCGGTCGTGCGCACGCTACAGCGCGTCTGGCCGACGACACAGCTGACCTGGGTTATCGGCCGCGTTGAGGCACGGCTGATGAGTCTGCTACCCGGGGTCGAGTTTATCACCATCGACAAGCGCGCCGGGTTGGCGGCGGCGCGCAGGCTGCGCGCGGCGTTGCGCGGCCGGCGCTTCGACGTGCTGCTGCACATGCAGTTATCGCTGCGTGCCAGCCTGGTGTCGGCGTTGATCAGCTCGACCATCCGGCTGGGCTTCGATCGTGCACGGGCGCGCGAGCTGCAGTGGCTGTTCACCAACGCGCAGATCGCGCCGCGGAGCCGGCAGCACGTGCTCGACAGCTTTCAGGGCTTTCTCGGCGCGCTCGGCATCGAGCAGGGCGATCTGCAATGGAATCTGCCGTTGCCGGCAGCGGCGCAGCAATACGCGGCGGCGCTCGTTCCGGACGCGCAGCCGACGCTGATCATCAGTCCCTGCTCCGCCCACCCGGCCCGCAACTGGCGCCCCGAACGCTACGCCGCGATCGCCGACCATGCCGTGCACGCGCACGGCATGCGTGTGATCCTGTGCGGTGCGCCTTCGGCGCTCGAACGCCACATGGGCGCGGCTATCGAGCGACTGGTCGCCGTGCCGATCATCAATCAGATCGGCGGCGATACCTTGCCGCAGCTGCTGGCGCTGCTGGCACGAGCCAGCGTCGTGCTGTGTCCCGATTCCGGGCCGGCGCACATGGCGACCATGGTCGGCACGCCGGTGATCGGCCTGTACGCGGCCACGCGCCTGGAGCGCAGCGGCCCCTACCTGTCGCGGCAATGGTGCGTGGATCGCTATGAGGCGGCCGCGCGCCGCTACTGCAATTGCAGCCCCGCGCAGCTGCCATGGCACCAGAAAATCGAGCGCCCCGGCGTGATGGATCTGATCGAGGTCGCCGACGTGCGCGAGCGCCTCGACGCGCTGATGCGCTCGCGAGCCGGCAGCTGAGCCGCCGCCGCGCGCACGGTACATGCTGCTACCATAGGCTCCATGGACGGGATTCTGGTGCCGATCTCCCCGGGCGACTTGCTCGATAAGATCACGATTCTGCGCATCAAGGCGGCGCGCATCGAGGATGCGGGCAAGCTCGGCAACATACGCCGGGAGCTGGCAGTGCTCGAGCAGAACTGGCGCCAGGCGGTGCCCGCGATCGCGGAGCTCGCCGCCGATGAGGCGGCGTTAGCGCGCGTCAATACCGAGCTTTGGGATATCGAAGACCGAATCCGGGAGCAGGAGGCACAGCGGCGCTTCGATGCCAGCTTCGTCGAACTCGCGCGCGCAGTCTACCTGCGCAACGACGAGCGCGCCGCCATCAAGCAGCGCATCAACCTGAAGCTGGGCTCAACGATCCTCGAAGAGAAGTCCTACCAACCATACCGCTGAGGACTCGGGGGCCCAGGACTCAGCGCTCGAGGGTGTATTCAGCCCCGCAGTACGGACACTTGGCGAAGCCGGTGGCTTCAATCGGCAGATAGACTCGCGGATGCGAATTCCACAAGCTCATGTCCGGCATCGGACAGCCCAGCGGCAGGTCCTTGACCGTAACGGTGTACTGATTCTGCGCGTTCGGCTCTTTGAGTGCCGCGGGTGAACTCATAGGCAGCATTATAGCCGGCTGCGGATCATGAGCCCATGACCTCATCCCAGATTCCAACGATGGCCGCTCGCTCGGCCACGAATTCACTTGCCGCCACGATGGCGCCCTTGCCATCGAGCGCTCGATGGTGCAGACAGGTCCGATAGCCGAGGTAGGCGCTGCTCAGGGTATCGATCCGACTCTGCGTCACCAGATTCGCCGACGCCACCGATTCGAGCTGCCGAATGGTATCGGAGTACATGGCCACCGGCGGGTATTGCCCGGCCCAGGTGAGTGCCCAGTACTGCGCCAGGAACTCGATGTCGGCAATGCCTCCGGGGTCTTGCTTGAGATCGAACTCGCCCGGCTTGGCGCGCGACAACTCGTTGCGCATGCGGTTGCGCATATGGCGCACATCCTGCCGCAGGGTATCGCGCCGCACGTCGCGCGTCAGCACCTCGATGCGTATCGCTTCGAAGCGCTCCCGCAGCACTGCGGCGCCGGCGACGCTGCGCGCATGCAGCAATGCCTGGTGCTCCCAGCTCCAGGCCTCACGCCGCTGATACTCGGCGAAAGCCTCGATGCTGGTGATCAGCATGCCGCCCTTGCCGCTGGGCCGCAGCCGCATATCGACCTCGTAGAGGCGTCCGGCCGCCGAATGCATCGTGAGCAGATGCACCAGCCGCTGTGCGAAGCGCACGAAAAACACCTGATTGTCGATCGTGCGCTCTCCCTCGGTCTCCTGCTGCGCGCCACTGGAGTCGTGCAGGAATACCAGATCGAGATCCGAGCCGTAGCCAAGTTCCATGCCGCCGAGCTTGCCGTAGCCGATGACGCAAAGCCGCACCGGCCGACGAGCGCGCTCCTCGGTGCACATCGGCGTGCCGAGCTGCGGCGTGAGCTGCTGCCAGGCGAGCGCGAGCACACGCTCGATGATCAACTCGGCGACATCGGTCAAGCGGTCGCTGACCCGCATCACCGGCAGCTGGGCGAGCAGGTCGGCTACGCCTAAGCGGAAGATCGCCGCGCGTTGAAATTGCCGCAACCGCTCCACCAACCGCTCGCCGTCGTCCTCGTCGGCACCGGCCATGCGCTGTTCGAGATCCGCAGCCAGCGCGGCTCGATCGGGCGGAGAATCGAAGATGCGCTCATCGATCAGTTCATCGAGCAGTAGCGGATGCGAGGCGATCTGCCCGGTCAGGAAGTCACCATGCGAGGCCAGCTCGACCAGGCGCACTCGCGCGCGGGCATTATGCAGCAGCAGCGCCAGATAGGCCGAGCGGGCACCGATGGCCTCGAGCACGCGCAGCAGACGCCGCAGAGCGGGCAGCGGCTCGCGCGTGGCCGCCGCCTCCGCCACCAGCACGGGCATCAGGGCGCTCAGGCGACGACTGCCGATGGCGTCGAGCCGCTGCACGAACGGCAGCTCACGAAAATCCACCAGCAGTTGAGCGGTAGCGGCGCTGTCGGCAAACCCCGCGCGCTCGAGCCAGGCGGCCAGGGTCTGCCGGTCGGCGTCGTCGAGCTGCGGCAGGCTCTCCGGCGCGCCGTCCGCCGGCGCGCCCGAGCTCGCGCCAAATACAACGGCACGAAAGCTGGCTGCAACGTGGCGCCGATGCCGCTCGATCTCGGCGCGCAGCCCGCGCCAGCAATCGAACCCCATGGCCGACGCGAGCAGCTCGCACTCGAGCGCGGCGCTGGGCAGCTGGTGCACTTGCTGATCGGCGCGCATCTGCAGCCGGTTTTCCAGTCGTCGCAGGAAGACATAGGCCGCGTCGAGTTCGGCCACGGCGTCCGCCGGTAACAGCTTGGCGCCGACCAGCAGCACCAATGCCTGCCGCAACGAAGTGGTCTGCAGCCGCCGGTCCTGGCCGCCGCGGATCAGCTGAAACGACTGCACGATGAATTCGATCTCGCGGATGCCGCCGTCACCGAGCTTGATATGGTCGGCGAGCTCGCGGCGCTGCACTTCGCGTTCGATCATCGCCTTCATGTCCCGCAGCGAATCGAATACGCCGAAGTCAAGGTAGCGCCGGTAAACGAAGGGCTGGATGGCGCTGCGGAACAGTTCCGCGTAGCCGGCCTGGTTGGTGATGGCGCGCGCCTTGACCCAGGCGTAGCGCTCCCAGTCCCGGCCATGCAGCTGCAGATAGTCCTCGAGCGCCGCCGCGTTCGACACCAGCGGACCGCTGTCGCCAAAGGGGCGCAAGCGCAAATCGACGCGAAACACGAAGCCATCGGCCGTCTGCTGCTCGAGCAGGCGTATCAAGGCCTGGCCGAGGCGCGTGAAGTACTCCTCATTGCTTATCGGGCGCGCGCCGTCGGTCTCTCCGCCCTCCGGATAGAGCAGCACCAGATCGATATCGGAGGAGAAGTTCAGTTCGCCGCCGCCGAGCTTGCCCATCGCCACGATGATGAGCTGCTGCGGTGCCAGCGCCGCCGAGCGCGGCTGTCCATAGCGCGCCGTCAGGCCGCGCAGCGCGAAGTCATGCGCCAGGCGCAGTGCCAGGTCCGCTGCCCGCGATAGATCCGCGAGGGTTTCTGCGAGGCTGGCCCACCCGGCGAGATCGCGCCAGGCGATGCGGGCGAATTCGGCACGCCGCCAGCGGCGCAGCGCCGCCATGAATTGGCGCTCCACTCCTGCCGGCTCCAGGCCTGCGGCGACCTCCGGACTCACCGCTGGCAGCGGTGGCAGCGCTGGCAACGCGATCGGCGCACCGGCAAAGCGCTGATCGGCGCGGCTCAGCAGCGCTGCAAACAGGTCCTCATCGCGGCACAGTGCATCGAGCAGGAAGTCGCTGGCGGCCAGCACACCGGGCACAGAGGCGGCGATTTCCTCGGGCAGCTGCGCCAGCGCGGCGGACACCGCCGGCGCGCGCTCCGCCAGCACCGACAGAGCGTGGGTCCGCGCCGCCTCGATCGCCTCCATGAGCGAACTCTACGGCCCGGCGCAGTCGATGTCTGCCAGTAATCCTTGAGGGTATTGCATGAGCCGCGTGGTCCTAAGTCAGGCGGCCTCGCCGATCCGGCGCACCACGACCCGCACGGTCAACCGGTGCGAGCCGCCGCCCAGGATCACGCCTCGCAGCGGCGACACATCCCCGAAGTCGCGGCCCCAGGCGAGCGCCACGTGGTCCTGATTCACGAGCACGTTGTTGGTCGGATCGAAGCCGATCCAGCCGAAAGGCGGCGCAAACACCGCCACCCATGCGTGCGAAGCGTCCGCACCTCGCAGCCGTCGAGGCGCCCCGTCGCCATCGCCATCGCCATTGCCATCGCCATCGCCATCGCCATCGCCATTGCCACCGCCATTGCCATTGCCATTGCCATTGCCATCGCGATCGCGATCGACATCGCCGTTCGACGCCGCCGGCCCCTGCGTGCGCAGGTAACCGCTCACATAGCGCGCGGACAGGCCGACGCTGCGCAGACAGGCGATCATCAGATGGGCAAAGTCCTGACAGACGCCGCTGCGGTTGGCGAGCACCGCCAGTAGCGGCGTCGCGATCTCGGTGGCGCCGGGAGCATAGATGAAATCGCGTCGCACCTTGGCCATCAGCGCCGCGCACACCGTCGGCACGCTCGCCCCGGGGCGCAGGCAGTCGAGCGCGAAGTCACCGAACACCCGCTTGATGCGTACATAGGGCGACTCGCCACGAAAGCGCATCGCCTCGAGCCACTCGCCGTCGCGCGGACGGGCGTTGTAACAAAGCTGATCGCGCACGCACTCCCAGCTCTCGCCCTGCTCGAAGTCGATCTCGGGCCGCGCATCCAGGCGCACATCCATCTCGGCAACCACTTGCAGGCGGTTGTGCGGCCGGTCGAGTTCGACCCGCGTGACCCAATTGCCAAAGGCATCGACGTATTCCGCCAACACCGCCGGCTGCGGCGTGATGTTGATGCGGTGTAGCACGCAGTGCTGACGCTGCGAATTTCGGGGCGTCAGGTGCAGTTGCTGATGAGCATGCGCAACGTCGCGACGATAGCGGTAGAGCGTCTCGTGACGTATCGCGTAGTGGATCGCCGTCATGAGGCGACCGCATGCAGGTCGACATCGACCAGGGAGAAGTGGCGCAACGCGAGCCGATCGGACTGCCGACCCGCGGCCGCGGCCAGCGCCGACAGCGCCGCCGATATCAACCTCCTGCGTTCCGCGCCCCGCTCGCCCTCGTCCTCCACGCCGGCGGTGCCGATCGCGCCGAGCTGCGCCATCGGGTCCTCGAGCGGCTGCTCCGGCGGCGCACCGAGCGACCGCGCCAGATCCGCCAGCGTGTCGCGCAGCGCCTGCCACTGGAAGGCGAGCGCGCGCGGACTCGCCTGCTCGAAGATCAATAGCTGCAGCACCGGGGCCAGTTGCGGTGTCGATACGTAGCGCGTCCGGTAGGTGATGCTGACGCCGCCGACATCGAGCAGCCACTCGAGCTCGCCCTGCAGCGGCGGTTCGCCGCGGGCCAGTCGCGCGCTGACCAGGCCGGCGAGAAACTGGATACGCTCGAGCCGCCGGCCGAGCATCAACAGCCGCCAGCCGTTGTCCTGCGTCATGTCGTCGAGGGCAAAGCCGCACAGTGCGGTCAGTGACACCAGCAGCCGATCGAGAGTCTCGAGCGGATCGGCCAGCGTCGCCCCGGCGTCGTGAAAGTGCCGCTGCATGACGCTGATCGAGCGCCAGTGTTCGGCCGACAGACGGCTGCGCGATTGCGTCGCGCACCAGCCGAGCCTGCCCAGGTCGGCGGCCAGCCCAAACTCCGGCGAGTCGTCATACACACCCTCGGCCGGATCGCCGTCGGCCGTCAGCACGCCGTAGCGCACGCATTCCTCGCGGGCGGTGCGCCAGATCGCCGCATTGGTGCGCATCGCCAGCGTGGCGCGCAGCAGTCGCGCCTTGTCCTCGCAGCGTTCGGAGTAGCGGCCGAGCCAGTACAGATTCTCCACCAGCTGCGAGGGCAGTTCATCGTGGCGCAGATAGCGCTGCGGCGCGGCGGTGGCAGCTTTGGCCGCCGGCGCGTCCGGATCGGTGAGCACCCAGACGTCCTTGCTGCCGCCGCCGCGCTGGCTCGAAACGATATCGACCACACCCTCGGCGGCGATACGCGCCAACCCGCCCGGCATGACTTCGTATCCCCACGGTGTCGCCACCGCGTACACGCGCATGGTCAGCGTGCGCGGCGCCATTCGCACATTGGCGCCGGCGCGCCAGGACGGAGCCTGCGACAACGACACGCGCTCCTGCGCCACGTAGGCGTACGGCCGGCTGCGCAGGCGCAGGATCAGTGCGGCAATCTCCTCTTCGCCCAGATCACGACCGAAGCAAGGCTCGAACTTCTGGTTTGGAAACGCCGGCTTCACCACCAGGCGATCCAGATGCGCGATCGCATACTCGAGCGCCGGCCGCTCGCCGCACCACCAGGTCGCCACCGACGGCAGACGCAACGATTCGCCGAGCAGCACACGAGCGGCACCCGGCAGAAACCCGAGCCAGCCGGCCGACTCGAGCACACCGCTGCCCAGGGCGTTGGCGAGCACCACGCGCCCGGCGCGTACCGCGCCCAGCAGGCCGGGAACTCCGAGCGCCGAATCGGCGCGCAGCTCGAGCGGGTCGCAAAAGTCGTCGTCGAGTCGGCGCAGAATCGCATGCACGCGCCGCAGCCCCGAGAGAGTCTTGAGATACGCGGTATCGCCGCGCACCGTCAGATCCTGCCCCAGCACCAGCGGCAGACCCAGCTGCCGCGCCAGGTAGGCGTGCTCGAAATAAGTTTCGTTGAAAGGACCCGCGGTCAGTACCACGAGCAGCGGCGGACTACCGTCGTCCGCGAGCCGCGTCAGGCTCTGGCGCAGCGTGTGGAAAAATCCCGTCAGCGGTCGCGTGCCCAGCTCATTGACCAGTCCGGGCAGCACGCGCGCGATGATGGCGCGATTCTCGAGCGCGTAACCCGGGCCCGAGGGTGTCTGCGTGCGGTCGCTCAGCACCCACCAGCGGCCGTCCGGCGCACGCGCCAGATCGGCGGCGTACAGGTGCAGCCAGATATCGCCCGGGGGTCGCGTGCCGTGCGCGGCCCAGAGAAAATTCGGATGGCCGAACGCCAATTCGGCCGGCACCACGCCCTCGGCGATCATCCGCTGCGGCCCGTACAGGTCCGCCAGCAGCGCATTGAACAGTTGCGCGCGCTGCTTGACTCCGGCCTCGAGCTCGCGCCACTCACGGTAGTCGATCAGCAACGGCAGCGGATCGAGCTGCCAGGGCCGGTCACGGCCTTGCGGGTCGGCGTAGACGTTGTAGGTCACGCCATTCTCGATGATCAGCCGCCGCGTCATATCGACGCAGCGGCGCACCGTGTCGGCGCCGCCGCTCGACAGGTGCTCGATCAGCGGCCGCCAGTGCGCACGGATCGAGCCATCGCGCTCGAGCAGCTCGTCATAGCGCTGCGCACTGCCCGGGTAGAGAAATGGAGTCGATTCCGCCATCGTGTGCACGGGCATATGCGGCCAGAGCGCTCAGCCGGAGCGACGCAGATCGAGTGTGAAGGGGAAGTCGGGATTGGCCGACTCGGGCAGTGCGAATACGGCGCCCGCAGCGGCCGCGACGCTCGCGGGCGTATGCCCGATACGAAAAAAACGCCCGAGCCGGCGGCTCTCGGCTTCGAACGAGTTGACCGGGAAGGTGTGATAGCTGCGGCCACCCGGATGTGCGACGTGGTACTGGCAGCCGCCGAGCGAGCGCTGCATCCAGGTGTCTACGAGGTCAAACGTCAAAGGCGAGTTGACTCCAAGGCGCGGGTGTAAGGCCGAGGATGGCTGCCACGCACGATAGCGCACCCCGGCCACGAATTCTCCTACTCCGCCCGTCGGCCGCAGCGGCACCCGCCGGCCATTACAGGCGATCGCGTAGCGATCCGGCGCCAGACCCGTGACCTTGACCTGCACGCGCTCCACCGACGAATCGACATAGCGCACGGCGCCGCCGGCCGCCCCCTCCTCGCCCATCACATGCCACGGCTCGAGCGCCTGCCGCAGCTCCAGTTCCACGCCAAAGGTCGCGAAGTCGCCGTATTTCGGAAACCGGAATTCAAAATGCGGCGCAAACCAGGCCAGCTCGAGCCCGTAGCCCGCGGCCTTCTGCTCCGCCAGCACATCGCGGAAATCCTGCTCGACGAAGTGCGGCAGCATGAATCGATCGTGCAGCTCGGTGCCCCAGCGCGCCAGCCGCGCCGGCCGATACGGCTGCCGCCAGAAGCGCGCCACCAGCGAGCGCAACAGCAACTGCTGCGTGAGGCTCATGCGATGGTGCGGCGGCATTTCGAACGCGCGCAGCTCGAGCAACCCCAGGCGTCCGGTGGGACCGTCAGGCGAGTACAGCTTGTCGATGCAGAATTCAGCGCGGTGCGTATTACCCGTGACGTCGATCAGCAGATTGCGCAGCAACCGATCGGTGAGCCACGGCGGCACGTCGCTGCCCGGCGCCGGCAGCTGCTGGAAGGCGAGCTCGAGCTCGTACAGCGAGTCGTTGCGGGCCTCGTCCACCCGCGGCGCCTGCGACGTCGGCCCGACGAACAGGCCTGAAAACAGGTACGACAGCGACGGATGGTTGTGCCAGTAAGCCAGCAGGCTGGCGAGCAGATCGGGCCGGCGCAGAAATGGCGAGTCCAGCGGCGTCGCGCCGCCGAGCACGAAGTGATTGCCCCCGCCGGTGCCCGTGTGGCGGCCGTCGAGCATGAATTTCTCCGTGCCGAGCCGCACCTCGCGCGCCGCCTCGTACAGAAAAGCGGTGCGCTCGACCAGCTCGGTCCAGTCGTGCGCGGGATGGATATTGGCCTCGATGACTCCCGGATCGGGGGTTATGCGGAAATTGTTCAGGCGCGAATCGCGCGGCGGCTCGTAGCCTTCGAGCAGCACCGGCTGACCGAGGCCTTCCGCGGTAGCCTCGACCGCTGTGACCAGCTGCAGATAGTCCTCGACGCGCTGGGTCGGCGGCATGAACACATACAGCACGCCGTCGCGCGGCTCGGCGCATATCGCGGTGCGTGTGATCCACGCGGCTGATTCATGCGCCGCCGGCGGCCGATTGGCGACGGCTACCGTGGATGCGCCGGCATGCGGCTGCGCTCGCACCGGCGCGTACGGTGCCAGCGGCGGAAAGCCTTGCATCGGGTCGGGCGCATGCACGTACGGATACTCGCTGCGCGTCACCCAGGGCTGCGCATCCAGCGGCAGGCGATAGCCCATCGGCGAATCCCCGGGAATCAGATAACAACGCTCCGCGCGCATGAACCAGGCTCCGCTGCGCCAGCGCGTCCCGGCGGCATCGCGCCCGATCGGCAGTGCATGGCCGGCAATCCGATCGAGCCCCTGCGAGAACACGCGCATCAGCCGTGCACGTTCCTGCGGATCCTCGAGCCGCGAGTCGAGCGGATCGACATTGATCGGCAGGCGGCGCTCGCGCCACAGGAAATAGAACACGTCCTCGAAGCCGGCGAAGACGTAGCGCGGATCCAGCCCGAGTCGCTCGGCGAGGGCCTGCAGGAACCTCTGCGCGATCGCGGGGGTGACGCCGTAGTCGCGGTTCTCATCGGCAATCAGCGCCGGATCGCGCCAGGTGGGCTCGCCATCGCGACGCCAGAAACAGTTGAGCGACCAGCGCGGCAACTGCTCGCCCGGATACCACTTGCCCTGGCCGAAATGCATCAGCCCGTGCGGCGCATAATGATCGCGCAGCCGGTGGTAGAGCTGGGCGGCGAGCTTGCGCTTGTTCGGGCCCATCGCGTCCGTGTTCCACTCCGCGCCGTCCGGATCATCGACCGAAACAAAAGTCGGCTCCCCACCCATCGTCAGCCGCACATCGCCTTGCTCGAGCTCGACATCGATCAGCCCGCCGAGCCGCTCGATCGCGGCCCATTGCGCGTCGCTGTACGGCTTGGTCACACGCGGGGCTTCCCAAATGCGCGATACCGACATGCTGTGCTCGAACTGCACCTCGGAGTCGTCGACCTCGCCACTGATGGGCGCAGCCGACGACGGCTCGGGGGTGCAGGCCAGCGCAATATGTCCCTCGCCCGCGAGCAGTCCGGAAGTCGGATCCAGTCCGATCCATCCAGCGCCCGGCAGGTAGACCTCGCACCAGGCATGCAGATCGGTGAAATCCGCCGCCGGCCCCGACGCCCCGTCGAGCGCTTTGACGTCGCTCTTGAGCTGGATCAGATAGCCCGAGACGAAGCGCGCCGCCAGACCCAGATGACGCAGCAGCTGCACCAGCAGCCAGCCGGAGTCACGACAGGAGCCGGCCGCGCGCGACAACGTGCGCTCCGGCGTCTGCACGCCCGGCTCCATGCGGATCAGATAGCGGATATCGTGCGCGACGCGCTGATTCAGGTTGACCAGGAAATCGATCGTGCGCGTCTTGCTGCGCGGGATGCGCGCTAGATATTCCGCAAATAAAGGCATCGCCTCCGACCGCAGCAGATACGGCGCCAGCTCCGAAACTTCCGTGGCCTCGTATTCGAATGGTATCGACTCGGCATACGGCGTGAGGAAGAAATCGAATGGATTGAGCACCGCCATTTCGGCGATCAGATCGACCTCGACCCGAAACTCCCGGGTGCGTTCCGGGAACACCAGACGCGCCAGATAGTTTGCCTGCGGATCCTGCTGCCAGTTGATGAAGTGCTCGGCCGGCGCGACTCGCATCGAATACGACAGGATGCGGGTACGGCAGTGCGGTGCGGGGCGCAAGCGCACCAGCTGCGCGCCCAGGTTCACCGGGCGGTCGTAGCGATAATGGCTGACGTGATTCAGCGCGACGTGGATCGACACGGGCTTGCGGGCCTCGCCTTCGAGCTATGGAGCGGTGAGCGCAATGATGCCGCAATAAGGGTGGCTGCCGCATGAATGCCCATTCCGGGTGCAGCGCGATGTGCCGCTGCCCGGAAACGGCGCGGGCGCTAAAAAAAAGGCCCCGCATAGCGGAGCCTTGAGGTATAGCGCGAAACGGGGGGGGTCTTGTTTCGCGACTTTGAGGGCTCGGCGAACTGGCGTCCGCCTCACCCTGACAGCCACTATACCCTGGAGTTTTGGTTTGTAAAGTTAACTATTCGTTACATATACATTACCCATCGACATCTACCTGGGAGCCGGTCCCAGGCCTTCGCCCCGCGTCGGTCCGGGCGCCGGTCCGGGCGCCGCTCTGCCGGCCTGTCCCCTACCCGCGTGGGGGTTGTGCCCGGGCGCACCCGCGGCACCGGCAGGCCACCGAAGGCCCTGCCGGGCGCACCAAACGAAAAGGCCGGAAGCATCCTTCCGGCCTTTTCTGGTCTTGCGACCCGCAAGATGAACGCTTACGTAACGCGCTACATGTCCATCCCGCCCATGCCGCCCGGAGGCCCATGGCCATGCTCAGACTCTTCCTTGGGTGCTTCCGCGACCATGACCTCGGTGGTCAGCAGCAGCCCGGCCACGGAGGCCGCATTCTGCAGCGCCAGACGGGTCACCTTGGTCGGATCCAGAATACCAGCCTCGATCAGGTCGCCGAAATGGCCGGTAGCGGCGTTGTAGCCGTAGCTACCCTTGCCGTCCTTGACCTTGTTGAGAATCACGGCGGCGTCTTCGCCCGCGTTCTCGACGATCTGACGCAGCGGCTCCTCGATCGAGCGGCGCAGGATGGCGATGCCGACCGTCTGGTCCTCGTTGGCGCCTTCGAGTTTGTCGAGCGCCTTTTGTGCACGGATCAGCGCTACGCCGCCACCCGGCACCACGCCCTCCTCGACCGCGGCACGCGTGGCGTGCAGCGCATCCTCGACGCGCGCCTTCTTCTCCTTCATCTCGATCTCGGTCGCAGCGCCGACCTTGATCACCGCCACGCCGCCGGAGAGCTTGGCGACACGCTCCTGCAGTTTCTCTTTGTCGTAATCGGAGGTGGCTTCCTCGATCTGCTGGCGAATCGACTCGACGCGAGCCTTGATGTCGGTAGCCTTGCCGGCACCGTCGATGAGGGTGGTGTTCTCTTTCTCCACCACGATCTTCTTGGCTTCGCCCAGGTCGTTCAACGACACCTTTTCGAGCGACAGGCCGACCTCGTCCGAAATCACCGTACCGCCGGTGAGCACGCCGATGTCAGCCAGCATCGCCTTGCGACGATCGCCGAAGCCGGGAGCCTTCACCGCCGCGACCTTGAGGATGCCGCGAATGTTGTTCACCACCAGCGTCGCGAGCGCCTCGCCCTCGACGTCCTCGGCCACCACCAGCAGCGGACGACCCGATTTGGCGACGCCCTCTAGCACCGGCAGCAACTCACGGATATTGCTGATCTTCTTGTCGACCAGCAGTACGTAGGGTTTCTCGAGCTCCGACGTCTGGTTGGCCTGGTTGTTGATGAAATACGGCGACAGGTAGCCGCGATCGAACTGCATGCCCTCGACCACATCGAGCTCGTTATCGAGACCCGAACCTTCCTCGACCGTGATCACGCCTTCCTTGCCGACCTTCTCCATCGCGTCCGCAATCGTCTTGCCGATGCTCTCGTCGGAGTTGGCGGAAATGGTGCCGACCTGCGCAATCGCCTTGCTGTCCTTGCAGGGCTTGCTGAGCTTCTTGAGCTCTTCGATCGCCGCTATCACGCCCTTATCGATGCCGCGCTTGACGTCCATCGGATTGCGGCCCGAGGCCACGGCCTTGAGGCCTTCGCGGATGATCGCCTGCGCCAGCACGGTCGCAGTCGTGGTGCCATCGCCGGCTTCATCCGAGGTGTTGGACGCGACTTCCTTCACCATCTGCGCGCCCATGTTCTCGAACTTGTCCTTGAGCTCGATCTCTTTTGCGACCGAGACGCCGTCCTTGGTGACGGTCGGAGCGCCGAAGCTCTTCTCGAGCACGGCATTGCGGCCCTTGGGGCCGAGCGTCGCCTTTACGGCGTTCGCCAGGATGTTGACGCCCCGGAACATGCGTTGCCGGGCATCGTCACTGAACCGAACTTCTTTCGCTGCCATTGTCGTAGTCCTCGGATGAATTACTTGCCTTCGATGATGGCCATGACGTCTTCTTCACGCATGACCACGAGGTCTTCGCCCTCGACTTTCACCTCAGTGCCGCTGTACTTGCCGAACAGGATCTTGTCGCCGACTTTGACGTCGAGCGGACGCACCTGCCCGTCTTCCAAAATCTTTCCCTTGCCGACGGCGATGATTTTGCCCTGGACGGGCTTCTCAGCCGCGGTGTCCGGAATTACGATACCGCCTGGCGATGTGCGCTCTTCTTCGAGACGCTTGACGATCACGCGGTCATGAAGAGGACGGATCTTCATGGGTTCCTCCTTAAATTAAGTTAAATCGGACGGTTTGACGCGCTGGCGACTTTTTAGCCACCCCGCCGGTAGAGTGTTAGCACTCTCCCTGCTTGAGTGCTAATCATAGCCCCAAACGCTGGAGTTTCAAGCCCCGGCGAGCAAAGATTAGCCTCATCGGCCTGGCAGCGGCGGCCCAGGCGGGCGGGGCGGGCCGGGCCGCGGCAGCCCAAGTGCCTGGTCGGCAAAGCCAGGAGCGCAACCGGCTTTCGCGGACTGTGCCCCGCCGCACCGCCTTCGCGCCTTACGCTCTGAGAGAATTGCATGTTTTGGTGTCAACGCGGGGACTGGTTATGAAGCGGATCGAGATCGGCGCCATCCGCGCAGGCGCGTTGTTGAGCCTCGCCGTCCTGGGCTCGATGCTGTGCCTGTCGGACGACAGCCGTGCCGCGAGCATCGCCGACGTCGATGCACTCGTCAGCCAATCCCGCGCTTCCAAGTCCGGCGATGATTTCCTGCCGCCCGAGCAAGCCTTTCGCTTCAGCGCCAGCGCGCAAGGCTCCGAGCGCGTGCGCCTGGACTGGGTCATCGCCCCCGGCTACTACCTCTATCGCGATCGCATCAAGGCCACGGGCGAGGCCGGGGGCAGCACCGTCGGCCCACCCGAATTCCCTGAAGGGCAAATCAAGACGGATGAATACTTCGGCAAGCAGGTTGTCTACCACAACGAGCTGGTGGCCACGCTGCCGGTGAAGCGCAGCGGCGGCGGCAAGCTCGACGTGTCTCTGAACATCACTTATCAAGGCTGCGCCGAGGCCGGCCTGTGCTATCCGCCCATCACCCGTACGCTGTCGGTCCAACTGCCATCCGCGTCGGGCGGCGGCGCAGCCGGCAGCGGCGGCAGCGCCGCGGCAGGCGCAGCGCAGGCGGGTGCCGCGCCCGGCACGCAAACCGGGGCTTACGTCTCCGAGCAGGACCGGTTGGCTAGGCTGCTCAAATCCGGCAGCATGCTGGCGGTGCTGCTGCAATTCTTTGTCGGCGGATTGCTGCTGGCTTTCACGCCCTGCGTACTGCCGATGGTACCGATTCTTTCCGGCCTGATCGTCGGTCAGGGCAAGAGCGTCACCACCTCGCGCGCTTTCCTGTTGTCGCTGACCTATGTGCTCGGGATGGCGGTGACCTACACCATCGCCGGTGCCGTATTCGCCGCCGCCGGCAAACAGGTCCAGGCGGTGTTTCAGCAGCCGTGGATCCTCATGCTGTTTGCGGCGCTGTTTGTAGCCATGGCGTTGTCGATGTTTGGCGTCTACGCGCTGCAGATGCCCGGCTTCATTCAGACGCGCATAGCGCAGTTGAGTAACCGCCAACGCGGCGGCAGCTTCGGCGGTGTCGCCGTGATGGGCATGCTGTCCGCATTGATCGTGACCACCTGCGTCGGGCCGGTACTGGTCGCGGCGCTGATCGTCATCGGCCAGACCGGCAATGTGCTGCGTGGCGCCGCGGCCCTGTTCGCCATGAGCCTGGGCATGGGTGCGCCACTGCTGGTCGTGGGCAGCTCGGCCGGCCGCTGGATGCCGCGCGCCGGCGCCTGGATGGACAGCGTCAAGCGCCTGTTCGGCGCGCTGATGCTGGCGCTCGCGGCCTGGATGCTCGGGCGCGTCGTGCCGGCGCGCTGGACACTGTTGTTGTTTGCGATCCCGAGCATCGCCGCCGCGATCGTATTGTGGGGTTTCGTCCCGGTCGCGCATGCCCGCCGTGCCATACGCGCGGGCGGCGACCACGGCGGGCATCGGCGTCCCGCCGGTGCCAGTCCGGCGCTATGGCTGACGCGCAGCGCGGCAGTATTGGTGGCGCTATACGCGGTCGCGCTGCTGCTCGGCGCGGAGCGCGGCGCCGAGGACCCGCTGCAACCCTTGGCGCGCCGTACGGCGGCGGCGGAAGCACCGGCGTTCACCAGCATCGCCTCGGTGGCCGACCTGCAACGCGAAGTGCGGGCCGCGGCGGCCGCGCATCAGGCGATAATGCTGGATTTCTATGCCGACTGGTGCACTTCCTGCCAGGAGATGCAGCGCTACACCTTCACCGACCCGGGCGTGCGCGCTGCGCTCAAGTCGGTGCGGCTGCTGCGCGCCGATGTGACGGCCAATAGCGCCGACGATCAGGCACTGCTGCACGAGTTCCAGATCTACGGTCCACCGACCATCGCCATATACGATGCACACGGCCATGAGCATCAGGAGTACCGCGTGGTCGGCTATATGAAGGCCCCGGAATTTGCCGCGCTGCTGCACCAGGCGCTGGCCGCCGGCTAGTGCCGTCGCTTCCAAGCTCGAAGTTCCATGCCGGTAGCCTCACGCACACTGGCGATCGTGCTGGTCACGCTCGGCGGTCTGTCGGCCGGGTTCCTGTCTTATCGCGACTCGCGGCAGCCCGCCTCGCCAATCCCAGCCGCGCCGATCCCAGCCGCGCCGAACCCAGTCGCGCCGATCCCAGCCTCGCCGCTGGCGGCCGGCAGCGTCCGACCCATTCCGGACGCGGTACCGGAGCTCAGAATGCCGGACCTGGCCGGCCGGGAAAAATCGCTCCGCGACTTTCTAGGCCGCCCGCTGATCATCAATTTCTGGGCCACCTGGTGCGCGCCGTGTCGCCGCGAAATACCGCTGCTGCAGCAGCTGCGCCAGGCCTACCACGGCGATGGCCTGGAGATTGTCGGCATTGCGGTGGACTCTCGCGCTGACGTTGCCAACTACGTGCGCGGCCGCGCGGTCAATTATCCGCTGCTGATCGGCGAGGATCGGGGCCTCGCCGCGGCCGAGCAATTCGGCATGCAGACGGCGCTGCCCTTCTCGGTGTTCGCGGACGCGCAGGGCCGGATCGTCGCCGTCAAAATTGGCGAGCTGCACCGGGATGAGGCTGATTACATTCTCGGCGCGATGCGTGCGGTGGCCGCCGGACGCATGAGCCTGCCGGAGGCGAAGGCGGGCATGGCGCAGCGGCTCAGAGAGCTGGCCACCGAGCGCGCCAGGGCCGGCGTGAAGGATTCATGATTCCGGCGTGATCCCTGCATGATCGCGTTAATTTTGGCAAATATTAGGCAAATTGCCGGAAATTAGGTAGATTCTGGCGCCACTGGGGGAAGTTCCGCCGTCAATCGTCCCGTGGGCCGGCTTCGCGCCTGAGTGCCGCCAGGGCGCGCCGGCGGGGCGCGCCGCTTTTTGGTCGCTTTGGCAGGCGGACATTCGCGTCGGTCACGCTGGAGGCGTGGGCCTCGTCTACAAGATCGGAGCTCATCGATGGACATACGAAAAATCAAAAAAATGATCGAGCTGCTCGAGGAATCGGGCATCGCCGAGATCGAGATCAGAGAAGGTGAGGAGTCGCTGCGCATCGCACGCGTGCTGCCGGCTCAGCCCACGACGACCTACGCCGCCGCGCCGATGCAGCAACCGCTGATCGCCGCCGCGCCGCCTGCAGCCGCGATCGAGGCGGCGGTCCCGGTGGACGCCCCAGGCAAGTCCGCCGGACCCCTTCGGGCCGGCGTGGGCGAGCACATCGTCACCGCACCGATGGTCGGCACCTACTATTCGTCCCCGACGCCGGGTGCCAAGTTGTTCGTCGAGCTCGGTGATGCGGTCGAGGTGGGACAGGTGCTGTGCATCATCGAGGCGATGAAGATGATGAACCAGATCGAGTCGGAGAAGGCGGGCAAGGTCAAGGCCATCATGGTCAAGAACGGCGAGCCGGTGGAGTTCGGTCAGCCGCTGTTCATCATCCAGTGATTCCAGTGAGCATTATTCGCTGACGAGCCTCGCGCCCAAGAAAAATCACGCCGATGCTGGAAAAAATTATCATTGCCAATCGCGGCGAGATCGCGCTGCGCATACTGCGCGCCTGTCGCGAGCTCGGGATCAAGACCGTGGCCGCGCACTCGACCGCGGATGCGAATCTCAAGCACGTGCTGCTGGCCGATGAATCGGTCTGCATCGGGCCAGCGTCTTCGGCCCTGAGTTACCTGAACATGCCGGCCATCATCAGCGCCGCCGAAGTCACCGATTCGGTCGCAATCCATCCAGGCTATGGGTTCCTGTCCGAAAACGCGGACTTCGCCGAGCGCGTGGAGAAGAGCGGTTTCATCTTCATCGGCCCGAAAGCCGAGACCATCCGCCTGATGGGCGACAAGGTGTCGGCGATCGGTGTCATGCGCAGTCACAGCGTGCCCTGCGTGCCCGGCTCCGATGGCGCGCTCACCGACAATTCGGATGACAATCTGCGCATCGCTCGCGACCTCGCTTATCCAGTCATCATCAAGGCCTCGGGCGGCGGCGGCGGCCGCGGCATGCGCGTGGTGCATGCCGAGGGCGCGCTGTTGAGCTCGATCGCCGTGACCAGGTCGGAGGCCCTGGCCGCCTTCGGCAACGATGCGGTCTACATGGAGAAATTTCTCGAACGGCCGCGGCACATCGAATTCCAAATCCTCGCCGATCATCACGGCAATGTGATCAGCCTGGGCGAGCGTGACTGCTCGATGCAGCGCCGGCACCAGAAGGTGATCGAGGAGGCTCCGGCACCGGGCATCACGCCCAGACAGCGCCGACAGATGGGCGAGCGCTGTGTCGAAGCCTGCCGCGCGGTCGGTTATCGCAACGCCGGCACGCTCGAGTTTCTGTACCAGGACGGCGAGTTCTTCTTCATAGAAATGAATACCCGCATCCAGGTCGAGCATCCGGTCACCGAGCAGGTTACCGACATCGATCTGGTCAAGGCGCAGCTGCAGATCGCCGCCGGCGAGCCGCTGCAGTACGAGCAGGCCGACGTGCAGATCCGCGGCCATGCGATCGAATGCCGCATCAATGCCGAAGACGCCCGGACCTTCATGCCCTCTCCCGGTCCGATCAGGCTGTGGCATCCGCCCGGCGGTCCGGGCATTCGCGTCGACAGCCACGTCTACTCCGGTTACAACGTGCCACCGTATTACGATTCACTGATCGGCAAGCTGATTGCTCACGGCGATACGCGCGATACCGCGATTGCTCGCATGCGCAACGCGCTGTCCGAGCTGGTGGTCGAAGGCATCAAGACCAACACCGCGTTGCACCAGGAGATCCTGGCGCATGCGGCTTTCCACACCGGTGGCCTCGACATTCATTATCTGGAGCGACGACTCGGACTGAAGTGATTGAAGGGCACTTAAGTGAATCAGGGCACGATGTCCTATCTCGAGCTGAGCTTTGAACTCGGCGAGCTCGACCCTGGGGCCGCGGAATCCGCCTGTATCGAGGCCGGTGCGCTCTGCGTAAGCTTCTGCGATGCCAGCGACGAGCCGGTGCTCGAGCCGCGGCCAGGCGAGATGCGGCTGTGGCGGCAAACCCGACTGCAGGCGCTCTACGACGGACGGCGCGCCGACGCAGCATTGATCGCCACGATCGCGGCCGCGGTCGGTATCGAGCCGGCGCGTCTCAGCGCGCGTGCGGTTGCCGACCGCGCCTGGGAACGGGAGTGGCTGCGCGACTTCCACGCCATGCGTTTCGGCCGCAGGCTCTGGATCTGCCCGCGGCATGAATCGGTCGCCGAGCCCGAGGCCGTGGTCGTGCGGCTCGACCCTGGCCTCGCCTTCGGTACCGGTTCCCATGCATCCACGGCGATGTGCCTGCAATGGCTGGACGGCACGGCCTTGGCCGGTCGCGACGTCGTGGATTACGGATGCGGCGCCGGCGCGCTCGCGATCGCGGCCCTCAAGCTCGGTGCCCGCCGCGCCTATGCGTTCGACATCGACCCGCAGGCGCTGCTCGCCACGCGCGAGAATGCCATCGATAATGCCGTGGCCGACCGGCTGCAGCTGTGCGAGCGCGCCGCGGACATTCCCCGCGGTTGCGACGTGCTGCTCGCCAACATCCTGGCCGAGGTGTTGATTTCACTGAATCAGGAGTTCGCGGCGCTATTGCCGCGAGGTGGGCAATCGCTCCTGGCCGGCATCCTGGCAGTTCAGGAATCAGAGGTGGCGAGCGCGTTCCTGAAGTGGTTTGATATGAGGCGCTTTGCCCACCGCGACGGTTGGGTGGCGCTGGCCGGCACACGCTATTGAGCACACACTATTGAACTGACTCGCATCGCTACCCTTAAGTCATAGCGTTCCTCAGTCGTTCAATGTTTACCGTCTGCCCCAAATGCACCTTGACGCTCGCCGTCACCGCGGCCGACCTGCGCGCCGGTCAGGGCTACGTGCGCTGCGGGCGTTGCCTGAATGTCTTCAATGCGCTGTTGGCGCTCAGCGAGGAGCCGGCCGGCCAGGGGGCACCGGCGCCGGCGTATTCACAAGCCGATCCGGCATCCTCCTCGCAGATCACCGCCGCGCTCGCGTCCTCCGCCAACGATCCCGAAGATCTCGAGAATGCGCCCGAGGCTCGCGTTCACATGGCCGGCGACGCCGCGCCACGAACCCATCTGACGACCGAGCGCTCGAGCGATGGCGCGATCGAGAATGAATCGAGTCTGGCCGAGGGCACCGGCAGCTATGAGACCATCGTGCTCGAAGGCGACGCGATCACGCAGACCGAGGAATTCGTGCCCGAAGAGTCGATCGATAACGAGATCGCCGCGCTGACGCAGCGCCTCAGCGTGGCCGCGCATGAGCTCTGGGAAACCCCGGCGATCATCGAGCACGGCTCCCACGCGAGCTCGGCAGCCACTACGACTGAGCCCCCTGATGCGCTCGGGTCACCATTGGAGCCGGCCGCGGCGCTGGTCGCGGAGCCAGACGCTGGCGACATCGTCGCGGTCGCGCGCCCACCACGACGCGCTCACTGGGTTGCCGGTTGCACCGTCCTTGCGCTGCTGCTGGCAGTGCAGGCGATCAATCACTGGCGCGATGCGCTCGCCTCCTCACCGGCTCTGGGGGCACCCATGGGCCGCCTCTATGCCAGCATCGGCGTGCCGCTCGACCCGCACTGGGACCTGGCCGCGTATGACGTTCGCCAGCAAGGCGCGGCAACCGACCCCAGCGATGGCCACGTCATCCGCGTGCGCTTGAGCCTGACCAATCATGCGCAACGCGCCCAGCCGGTGCCATTGTTGCGACTGACGCTGCTCGACCGCTACGGCAAAGCGATCGCAGCACGTGACCTGACGCCGGCCGAGTATTGGCCCCAGGGCCACCCGGCGCGCAGTTTCCTCGCACACGATGAGCGCATCGACACTGAGGTCGCGGTGCGCGACCCGGGCGCCGACAGCGCCAGCTTCGAGCTCGACGTCTGCCTGAAGCGCGCTCGCGGCGGCGTGCGTTGCGCCGGCGACACGACTGCGGCCGCTGCCCCCATACCGTGAATTTGCGTATTGCGCACTACCAGCTCGCCGGCCGGGCGGTGCTTGCGCCGATGGCCGGCGTGACCGACCGGCCCTTCAGGCAGCTCTGTCGTCGCTTCGGCGCTACGCTGGCGCCGGCGGAAATGCTCAGCGCGGACCAGCGCTTGTGGACTTCCAGCAAATCGCAGCGGCGCATGAACCACGAGGGCGAACCGGAGCCACGCGTGGTGCAACTGGTGGGCAGCGAGCCCGAGGAGCTGGCGGCCGCGGCGCGCATCAACATCGATCTTGGCGCGCAGATCATCGACATCAACATGGGCTGTCCGGCGAAGAAGATCTACAACCGCTATTGCGGATCGGCGCTGCTGGCCGATGAAGCGCTGGTCGAACGCATACTCAACGCGGTGGTGCGCGCGGTAGCGGCGCCAGTCACACTGAAAATCCGCACCGGCACGGATCCGACGCAGCGCAATGCCCCCCGCATCGCAGCGCTGGCGCAATCCTGTGGCATTGCGGCACTTGCGATCCATGGCCGCACGCGCGCCGATATGTTCCGCGGCGCCGCAGAATACGACACGATTCGACACGCGCGCGGGCAGATCGCCATGCCGCTGATCGCCAACGGCGATATCGATTCGCCGCCGCGCGCACGCGCGGTACTTGATTTCACCGGCGCAGAAGGAGTAATGATCGGCCGCGCGGCGCAAGGCGCACCATGGATTTTTCGCGATGTCAATGCGTATGTCTCCACCGGTGAATTCGCTGCGCCGCTCTTGCGCGCGTCGAAGACAGAGATCATTCTTCAGCACCTCGAATCCCTGTATGAGTTCTATGGCGAGCACGCAGGGGTGCGAATGGCGCGTAAGCATCTTGGCTGGTACTGCCGGCAACATTCCGAAGCGAGCGAACTGCGGCAACGATTGATGGCTGCGGAGGACTCGGCTTCACAGTTTTCGGCGGCGAAGCAGGGCTTCGAGCACTGGGCAGGACTGCAAGCGGCCTGAACGCGCGGTTCGGACTGGCCAAAGGGAAGCGCGAGCATGGTGAAGAAGAAAACTCGCAGATCAGGCAGTGAGCCGATGATCAGGACAAATGGCGTCAAACTCAACGGCAAGGAACTGCCGCTGCGCAGTCATACCGAGCACGCAATCAACGATTACTTTTCGAGTCTGAATGGTCACCGTCCCGCGCGCATGTATGACTTGGTGCTGCGCGAGGTCGAAGAGCCGCTGTTCCGTGCGGTGCTCGATTACGCCGCCGGCAATCAGAGCCGCGCGGCCGTGATTCTCGGCATCAATCGCGGCACCCTGCGCAAGAAACTGCGAGAGCTGGGCCTATCCGAGTGATCATGGGGCTGATGCGGCATCGTCCACCGCTGCGCTGCCCGCTGCCTGGCACCGCACCCGGGATGGCGGCAGCGATCTGATGTCAGCGGCCATCCGGCGGGCGCTGCTTTCGGTCTCGGACAAGCGTGGGCTCGCGGCCTTTGCGGCTGGACTGCACCGGCACGGCATCGAGCTGCTGGCCACCGGCGGTACCGCCAGGCTGCTGATCGATGCGGGCTTGCCCGTCCGCGAAGTATCGGCCTACACCGGATCCCCCGAGCTCATGGATGGGCGGCTCAAGACGCTGCACCCGCGCGTGCACGGCGGCCTGCTCGGCCGGCGCGGCACCGACGATGCAGCCATGCGCGCGCACGGCATCGAGCCGATCGATCTGCTGGTGGTCAATCTCTACCCGTTTGCAGCCACGATCGCGCGCCCGGACTGCAGTTACGCCGAAGCGATCGAGAACATCGACATCGGCGGCCCGGCGATGCTGCGCGCCGCGGCCAAGAATCACGCCGACGTCACCGCGCTGGTCGATCCAGCGGACTATGCCGCGGTGCTGGCCGAGATCGACGACGCCGGCGAGACCTCGATCGATACGCGCTCACGCCTCGCGGCCAAAGCCTTCGCGCACACCGCCCGCTACGACACCGCGGTCGCGAGCTATCTGCAGCAACGCCTGGGCTACGAGGACGACGGCTTCGATGACCTGCTGGCGCTGTGCTTCGACAAGCAGCAGGATCTGCGCTACGGCGAAAACCCGCATCAGCGCGCCGCCTTCTACCGCAATCCGGGCGCCCGTGGCGGCTCGGTCGCGACCGCCAGGGTGCTGCAGGGCAAAGATCTGTCGTACAACAACATCGTCGATGCCGACGCGGCCATCGAGTGCGCGCGGCAGTTTGCCGGGCCCGCCTGCGTGATCGTCAAGCACGCCAATCCCTGCGGCGTGGCGCTCGGCGCCAGTGCGCTCGAGGCCTACACCGGCGCCTACCGCACGGACCCTACCTCCGCCTTCGGCGGCGTCATCGCTTTCAATCGCGAGCTCGACGCCGGCACCGCGCGCGCCATCATCGAGCGGCAGTTCGCCGAGGTCATCGCCGCCCCCGGCGTGACTGCCGGGGCGCTCGCAGCGCTCGCCGCCAAGCCGAATCTGCGCCTGCTCGAGACCGGCGAGCTGCTCGCCGACATCGGCGATGAACTGGAATTTCGCTCTGTCACCGGCGGACTGCTGCTGCAGCAGCGCGACACCGGCCGCATCGATGCCGCCGATCTCAAGATCGTGAGCCACCGCCGGCCCGACGCACGCGAGCTCGCCGACCTGCTGTTCGCCTGGCAAGTGGCCAAGTTCGTGAAATCCAACGCCATCGTATTCGCGCGCGACGGCGCCACGGTCGGCGTCGGCGCCGGCCAGATGAGCCGGGTGTACTCCACGCGTATCGCGGCGCTGAAAGCGGCCGATGAAAAACTGCAAGTGCGCGGCGCCGTCATGGCCTCCGACGCGTTCTTCCCGTTTCGCGACGGCATCGATATTGCCGCCTCCTACGGCATTGCGGCGGTCATCCATCCGGGCGGCTCCATGCGCGATCAGGAAGTGATCGCGGCGGCCGACGAGCATGGCATGGCCATGGTGCTCACCGGCATGCGCCACTTTCGGCATTAGCAGCGCGGTTTCGGCAGCAGCAATCCGATGAAAGTTCTAATCGTCGGCGGCGGCGGCCGCGAACATGCACTCGCCTGGAAGTGCGCGCAGTCCCCGCGGGTGAGCGAGGTGCTGGTAGCGCCCGGCAATGCCGGCACCGATACCGAGTCGCGGGTGCGCAACGTGGATATTGCCGCTACCGATGTCCCGCGGCTGCTCGAGCTCGCCCGCCGCGAAGCGGTCGCGCTGACGATCATCGGGCCCGAGGCACCGCTGGTCGCAGGTATCGTTGATGCCTTTCAGGGCGCCGGACTGCGCTGCTTCGGTCCCAGCCGGCTGGCGGCGCGGCTTGAGGCCTCGAAGGCATTCAGCAAGGATTTCCTGCAGCGCCACGGCATCCCGACCGCGGCCTATCGCAGTTTCACGCGCGAGAACTACGACCGGGCGTGGCTGCGCGCGCAGCGCGCGCCGATCGTCGTCAAGGCCAGCGGTCTCGCGGCCGGCAAGGGTGTCATCATTGCGCAAAGCCTGAGTGAGGCCGAGGCCGCGGCGGCCGACATGTTCAGCGGCCGGTTCGGCGACGCCGGCGCCGAGATCGTGATCGAGCAATTCCTGCAGGGCGAGGAGGCGAGTTTCATCGTCATGGCCGACGGCGAGCAGGTGCTACCGCTTGCCACATCGCAGGACCACAAGCGCCTGCAGGACGGCGATGCCGGTCCCAACACCGGCGGCATGGGCGCCTATTCGCCCCCCCGGTGGTGACCAGCGCGATCCACGCCCGGGTGATGCGCGAGATCATCGCACCGACTATCCGCGGCCTGGCGCACGATGGCATGCCGTACACGGGATTTTTATATGCCGGGCTGATGATCGGGCCTGATGGCACGCCGACGGTGCTGGAATTCAATTGCCGCTTCGGCGACCCTGAAACCCAGCCGATTCTCGCGCGCCTGCGCAGCGATCTCACGTCGCTGTGCGAGGCGGCGCTCGACGCCAGCCTCGATCGTGTCGAGGCGCAGTGGGATCAGCGCGCCGCGTTGGGCGTGGTGCTCGCCGCCGCCGGCTATCCCGACGCCGTGCGCAGCGGCGATAGCATTGAAGGGCTCGAGAGCGCGGCACGCAGACCGGGCAAAGTGTTCCACGCCGGCACGCGCCGCGTGGCGGGCCGCGTGGTGACCAGCGGCGGGCGCGTGCTGTGCGCCGTGGGCCTGGGCGATCGGGTGAGCGACGCGCAGCGCGAAGCCTACGCGCTGGTGGACTGCATCCACTACGAGGGCATGCAGTTCCGGCGCGACATCGGCTATCAGGCGATCGCGCGCGAGCTCGCCGACGATGCCACGCCTCAGGGCGATGCCACTCATCACGGCGATGCCACCCATCACGGCGGCCATGGCTGAGGACAGCGCGGCGACTGCTCGCAACGTTCCTGGACTGACGCCGGCGCGCCAGCGGCGCATGCGCAGCGTGTTCCGGCTGCTGTCGGCGCTCAGCCCGGCCCTGTCAGCGCGGTTCGCGGCGCGGCTGTTCATAACGCCGCGGACCCGGCGCATCAGCGAGCAGGACGCGGGCTTCCTGGCGACGGCCGCCAGCCGCCGGCTGCCGACACCACACGGTGACGTGCAGATCTATGAATGGCCGGGCGAAGGGCCGGCGGTGTTGGTGCTGCACGGCTGGATCTCCTACGCCGGGCAGCTCGGTCCCATAATCGAGGGCTTGCGCGCGCACGGCCTGCGCGTGGTCGCTTTCGACGCACCCGCCCACGGCCGCTCAGGCGGCCGGCAGGCTGACCTCTACAGTTTTCGCGACGCGTTGGCGGCGGTCAGCAGCGCCTGCGCACCGGCCGGTGCGATCCTCGCGCACTCCTTCGGCGCCATTACCGCCGCCAGCTGGCTGGCCGAGGACGCTGCGGCGGCGCACTTGCGCGCCGCCGTACTGGTCGGCCTGCCGCGCGACATCGGCTACCTGTTCGAGTCCTTCACCATGGCGGTGGGTCTCTCCACCGACGTCATCGAGCGCGTGCGTGCACTGTTCCGCGCGCGCTATGGCGGTTATCCCGAGGACTATTCGGCACCGGCGCTCGCGCAGCGCATCCATATACCGGTGCTGCTGGTGCATGGCGGGGCCGACGAATACATACCCGCCGCGCACGCCGAAGAGGTCGCGCTGCAGCTGCGCGACGGGCACATTCAGGTGATCGCTGGCTTGAGCCACAGCGCGCCGCTGCGCGATCCGCACACCATGGCACTGATGGCAGAATTCATCAGCGCGCGGCTGCAGCCCTGAGAGCCAGGTCCACCACGCCGCCGGCTGCGCAGCGCGTGTCGTTCGCAGCGCTCCAGCACCGCGGCTTTCGCTACTTTTTCGTCGGCAATGCGACCGCGATGATGGCCGACAACTGCGAACACGTCATCAGCTACTGGGTGATGTTCCAGAAATTTCACTCGGCGGAACTGGGCGGCTTCGCGGTGATTTCCCACTGGGTGCCGTTCCTGCTGCTGTCAGGCTACGCCGGCGCGCTCGCCGGTCGCGTCGACACGCGCCGCATGATTCAGTTGGGCATGCTGCTGTTCATGGCGGTATCGATCAGCTGGGGCGTGCTGATTGCGACCGGCACGCTCAAAATATGGCACGCCATGGTGCTGCTGACCATCCACGGCCTGGCCGGCGTGCTCTGGACTGCGCCGGCGCAACTGCTCATCCACGACATCGTCGACGACGCGCAGCTGGCGAGCGCCGTGCGACTGGGCGCTATGACGCGCTACGTAGGCACGCTGCTGGGGCCTGCGCTCGGCAACGGCCTGATGATGCTGCTCGGCCCGGCGCTCGGCATTTTCTGCAATGCGCTGATTTATCTGCCGATGTTCGTGTGGCTGTGGAAGGCGCCGTATGGCCGGCGCTCTCGCCGCGGCGCGTCCGGCTCCGGCGCGGCCGTGCATGGTCTCGGCGATGCCGTAGCCACGCTGCGCAGCATGCGCGGCAACCACATCATTCTTACCATGACCTTGTTGGCCGGGGCCGCGTCATTCTTCGTCGGTACCGCCTACCAGGCACAGATGCCCAACTTCGCGACTGATCTGGGCCATGGAAATGCCGGACTGTCTTACGCCGCGCTCGCCGCGGCGGACGCCGCCGGTGGGCTTTGCGCCGCCGTAATGCTCGAGAGTCGCGGTCTGCTCATGCCGCGCGTGCCCACGGCACTGCTGCTGTGCATGCTCTGGTGCGGCGCACTGGACATCTTTGCCTTGACTCATTCCTACGCGCTGTCGCTGGCGGCGTTGTTCTGTGCCGGCTTTCTCGAGCTCGCATTCGGCGCCATGGCACAGGCGCTGGTGCAGCTCAACGCGCCGGCCGCCTTGCGTGGCCACGTTATCGGCGTGTTTGTGATGGCGGCGCTGGGGCTGCGTTTCGTCAGCGGATTCACCGTCGGAATCTTGGGCGCGGTGATCGGCGTGCACGAGTCGCTGGCGCTGTCGGCGGCGGCGCTGTTCGCGGTGATTGCGCTGCTATTCGTCTGGCAGGCGATGCGCCCGAGCGCGCCGGCTTTCGGCTAGGCGCACGAGGCTGCTGGTCAGAAGCTCAGGCGGCCGAACAGCTCCGGGCCGTTGATGGTCAGCCGCATCACGCCTGAGGGGTTGGCACGGCGCACATCGAGCTCCGTCTCATCGCGTTCATAGCCCAGGCCGAAGGCCACGTTGCGCTTCCAGCGGTACTGCAGATCAGCGTGATACTCGCCCATCATGCCGCTGACCGAACCGATCGTGACCCGCAGGTATTGGCCTCGGGCGCTCAGAGCCCAGCGCTTCGAGATGCGCCAGGTGCCGTCGAGCGCCAGCGTCGCAAAAGGGCCGGCGCCGTTGAAATCCGCGTACTGCGGCGTATTGGGTATCTGGGCGATGGCCTCGGCTTCGAGCAGATGAACTCCGAGGCCGGCTCCCAGTTCGTAGCGCTCGCTGCGCAGAAATGAATAGGTATAGGTTAGATCCATCTGCCGCCAGTCGAACGACGACTGCACCGGATTGTCGACCAGGAAGGTCTGATCGCCATACTGAATCGTCCGGTTGATCGTCTTCTCAGCCTGTCGGCGCATATCAAGAAAATTCACCCGCAACCGGCTGCGCTCCTCGATGCGGAAGATGATCTCGATGCGCGGCTGACGCGCCTGATCGGTGAGCCCCAGATCACGCTCGGCGGTGAACGGCGTGCCCTCGACGCCGTTCGCCGAATCGAAACGCCCAAAGGTATTGACCTGGCCCCAGAAGAAGCCGCCACGCAGCGCGAAGTGATCGGTGATCGGGCTCGCGACCGGAAGCGGCGGCGGCGGCGAATAGTCATCGGCATGAGCCGCTACGCCAACCGCGAGCATTACCGGACCGAGCCACCATGAACGCATGTCTTGAGCCAACTCCCAGCAGCAGAAGGATCGCGCAATCTGGCCGCGATGATCCCTCAGTTGACTGCGGCGGCGCCATAGTCGCCGCGCCACCGCGAGTCAATCAGCAATTGTCGGGGATTTCAGCCGCCGGCGCGGCGCGGCGCTGTGACGCGCCGCTCACTTTACGACGCCGACCATGTCACGCCCGGCGGGACGTGCGGCGCTTTGTCCCCGGCACAGGCTGGCCATGGCCAGCGCGCTCAACGCTTCATGGCCTCGAAGAATTCCGAGTTCGCCTTCGTGTCCTTCATCTTGTCGAGCAGGAACTCGATGGCAGCCAATTCGTCCATCGGATGCAGCAGCTTGCGCAGGATCCATATCTTGGCGAGCTCACTCGGTTCGGTGATCAGCTCTTCCTTGCGCGTGCCGGAGCGGTTGATGTTGACCGCGGGGAATACGCGCTTCTCGGCGATACGGCGATCCAGATGGATCTCCATGTTGCCCGTGCCTTTGAATTCCTCGTAGATGACGTCGTCCATCTTCGAGCCGGTGTCGATCAGCGCGGTGGCGAGAATAGTCAGGCTGCCGCCTTCTTCGATGTTGCGCGCGGCGCCAAAGAAGCGCTTCGGCCGCTGCAGGGCGTTGGCATCGACGCCGCCGGTGAGCACCTTGCCCGATGACGGCACCACGGTGTTGTAGGCACGTGCCAGGCGGGTGATGGAGTCGAGCAGGATCACCACGTCCTTCTTGTGCTCGACCAGGCGCTTGGCCTTTTCGATCACCATTTCGGCGACCTGCACGTGACGCGCCGCGGGCTCATCGAAGGTGCTGGAGACCACCTCGCCCTTCACCGTGCGCTGCATCTCGGTGACCTCCTCGGGCCGCTCGTCAATGAGCAGCACAATAAGGTAGACCTCCGGATGATTCGCCGTGATCGAGGTGGCGATGTTCTGCAGCAGCATGGTCTTGCCGGCTTTCGGCGGCGAGACGATCAGGCCGCGCTGACCCCTGCCGATCGGCGCGACCAGGTCGATGGTGCGCGCGGTCAGATCCTCGGTGCTGCCATTTCCGCGCTCGAGCTTGAGGCGCCTGGTCGGATGAAACGGCGTCAGGTTCTCGAACAGAACCTTGTTGCGTGAGCTGTCCGGGGAATCGAAGTTGATCTCGCCGACCTTGAGCAGCGCAAAGTAGCGCTCGCCGTCCTTGGGCGGGCGGATCAGACCGGACACGCTATCGCCCGTGCGCAGGTTGAAGCGGCGTATCTGGCTGGGGCTCACGTAGATGTCGTCGGGTCCGGCCAGATAGGAGCCGTCCGCCGAGCGCAGGAAGCCGAAGCCGTCCTGCAGGATCTCGAGCACGCCGTCGCCGTAGGTATCCTCGCCGTTGCGCGCATGCGCCTTGAGGATCGAGAAAATGATGTCCTGTTTGCGCGAGCGCGCCAGGTTCTCGAGTCCCATCGACTCGGCCATCTTCACCAGTTCGTGGATGGGCTTGGCCTTGAGTTCCGTCAGGTTCATCGAGCTGCGCGAGCGCTCGAGCTCGGCCGGACTGATGATCTCGGCGTCGTCTTCGGCGAGCGGCTCGAGATCCGGCATCAGTTGGTCATCGGGACGCCCGTTGCCGCGATTGCCGTCGCGATTGCCATGACGCGGGCCTTTATTGGTGGGCCGGTTGCGGCCCTGATTACCGAGGTAGCCTCTCACAGGTGCTGATCCAGGAAAGTCGCCAGTTGTGACTTGGACAAAGCGCCGACCTTTTGCGCTTCGACCGTGCCGTTCTTGAACAGGATCAGCGTCGGAATGCCGCGGATGCCGTATTTCGGCGGTGTGTGCGGGTTCTCATCGATGTTGAGCTTGGCGATCTGCAGCCGATCCTTGTACTCGGTGGCGATCTCGTCCAGGATCGGCGCGATCATCTTGCACGGCCCGCACCATTCCGCCCAGAAATCCAGCAACACCGGCTTCTCAGCCTTCAGGACGTCCTGATCGAAGTTGCCATCCGAAGTGTGCACAATGTGCTCGTTACTCACGCAGTTGAGCCTCCGTTGAGGGGGATAAGCCTTGATATTGGGGACAAAAACGAATTTACGAGATCGACTCTCAGCAAATAACCGAGCAGATTTTTCGCGGCGGGGCTGGTGTCGCGCCCCGGGAAGCCGTCTAACGGTTACACTTAGCTCTGGATTAGCCCTGAATTGCTTGCGTCCGGATGGCTTGGCAGGTGCGGACAGAACAGCCGCCGGTTAAGGTTATTTTTAGCCCTTTCCGGGTCGCATTGCAAGTCTTGAGGCCGGCACCACGCCACGATCCATTTACGAACAGTTCTTAATGAGTGACGAACATCTCAGTTCCATGACATTCGGCTCCCTGCCCCTTACCGCCGCGCTGGCGCAAGGGATCGTCGATGCCGGCTTCACCTATTGCACGCCGATTCAGGCGCAGACGCTGCCGATAGCGCTGCAGGGCCGCGATGTCGCCGGCCAGGCACAGACCGGCACCGGCAAGACCGCCGCTTTTCTGGTGGCGCTGTATCAATCGCTGCTGTCGAAGCCGGCGGCGGCAAACCGCAGCCGCACCTCGATCCGTGCGCTGATCGTCGCGCCGACGCGCGAGCTCGCGGTGCAGATACACAAGGACGCGGCTGTGCTGGGCATGCACACCGGCCTGAAGCTCGCGGTGGTGTTCGGCGGCACCGACTATGAGCAGCAGCGGCGCACCCTGGCCGAGGGCGTCGACGTGTTGGTCGGCACGCCCGGGCGGCTGATTGATTACTTCAAGCAACAAGTGTACGACCTGCGCCACGTGCAGGTGCTGGTACTCGACGAGGCCGACCGCATGTTCGACCTCGGTTTCATCGCCGACATCCGCTACATCCTGCGCCGGCTGCCGCGCCCGGAGCACCGCCAATCGATGCTGTTCTCGGCCACCCTGTCGCACCGGGTGCTCGAACTCGCGTACGAACACATGAACAACCCCGAGCTGGTGCGCATCGAGCCCGACAAGGTCACCATCGATCGCGTCCGGCAGCTGATCTACTTCCCATCGATGGAGGAAAAACTGCCGCTGCTGATCGGGCTGCTGCGCGAGACCGAAGCACATCGCACGATGGTATTCGTAAATACGCGACGCTTGGCCGAGAAGCTCGAGACGGCGCTGCGTGCCAACGGCTTCAACGCGCAGGCGCTATCGGGCGACGTGCCGCAGAAGAAGCGGTTGCAATTCCTGCGGCAATTTCACGAGGGGGAGCTGGCAGTGCTGATCGCCACCGATGTGGCGTCGCGCGGGCTGCACATTCCGGACGTGAGTCACGTGTTTAACTTCGACTTGCCGCAGGATGCCCCCGACTACGTGCATCGCATCGGCCGCACGGCGCGGGCTGGTGCTGAAGGCGATGCGATCAGCTTCGGTTGCGAGGAATACGCCATCGGACTACCGGACATCGAAGCCTTTATCGGTCGCAAGATCCCGGTAGCCACGGTCGCACCGCAGCTGCTGGCGAAGCTCGACGCCGCAACCCATGTGCCGCGTGCGGCTGTGCACGCCCCGCCGATGCGACGTGGCGGCGGTCCCCGCCAGGGCGCCGGCCGCAGCAGTCGACCCGGCGGTCCTCACCGGCGGCGGCAAGGACGCTAGCGCGGGCATCGCCCTTACAGCAGCTCCGAGACCGCATCCACGGCCGGGAACTCCGGCTGCAGCCGCGCCGGGCCGCCGCTGTCGGGCCGCCGCACCGCGTAGATCAGGCCAATGCCGGCGGCGCGCGCTGCACGCAGTACCGGCAGACTGTCGTCGACGAACAGGCTTCGCGCCGGATCGAATTGTTCCACCTTGGCCAATTCGCGCCAGAACTTCACCTGTTCCTTGGGCGCGCCAAAGCTATGCGCGCTGAAGCCGGCGTCAAAGTGGCTGATCACCTGGGTGCGCGCATCCTTGATTGCGAGCGTGGTCGGATGCGCATTGGTCACCAATACCAGCCGCTTGCCCATGGCGCGCACCCGGCCGAGGAACTCGCGCGCTCCCGGCAGCCAGCGGATGTGGTGCGCATCGATGTGCTTGAGCGCGGCGATGTCGAGCTCGAGCTCGCGGCTCCAGTAATCGATGCAATACCAATCCAGCGTGCCCTCGCGCGCGCGAAAACGCGGCTGCAGCTCGGCCAGCGCCTGATCCGGGCTCATCGAGCGCGCCCGCGCCCAGGCTTCCGGCACCCGTGTCCGCCAGAAGTGATTGTCGAAGGCCAGATCGAGCAGCGTGCCGTCCAGATCGAGCAGCACGGTCTCGATCCGCGCCCACTCGGACGGGCTCAGAGCCGGGGCATTCACCGGGCCATTCGCGGTGGCATTCATGCGGTCGGATATCATAGAGCCTATGGCGGAGCCGAACGCATGAGTCTGAGTCCCGGGCAGCTGTCAGCGTGGCTGCCCGCGGTGATGGCTATCGCCGATCAGGCAGGCCGCGAGATCATGCGCATCTACGAGGCCGGTTTCAGTGTGACGCTCAAGGACGACAGCTCGCCGCGTACCGAAGCCGATCTCGCGGCGCAACGCGTGATCGACGCCGGACTGCGCAACCTGACGCCGCAATGGCCGATGCTCGGGGAGGAATCGCTGCCCGACGCATTCGCGCAGCGGCGAGCCTGGCAAACGCTCTGGCTGGTCGATCCTCTCGATGGCACGCGCGAATTCGTCAAGCGCAACGGCGAGTTCAGCGTGAATATTGCGCTGGTGGAAGACGGCGAACCGGTGCTCGGCGTGGTATTGGCGCCGGCCCGTTCGGTGCTGTATGCGGCGGCGCGCGGCGGCGGCGCCTTCCGGCGCGACGCGGATGGCGCTCGCACGCCAATCCATGTCCGCCTTCCGGCCTCGCAGCCGCTGCGGGTGCTCGGCAGTCGCTCGTATGGCGATGCGCTGCTGGACCGCGTGCTGCAGGGTTTGGGTCCGCAGGTGCGCATCAGCCTCGGCAGTGCGCTGAAATTCGGCCTGCTCGCCGAGGGCGGCGGCGACCTGTACGTGCGCCGCGGCCCGACTTCCGAGTGGGATACAGCGGCCGGACAGGCCGTGGTGCTCGAGGCCGGGGGCAGTGTGGTCGATCTGAGCGGACGGCCGCTGCAATACAATGCCCGCCAGGACCTCACCAACCCGTCTTTCATGGCCTATGGCGATCGCACCCGGGACTGGGTGGCGCTGCTCCGCGGCCTTTAGACCGGTCGACAGCCATGATGTACCAGCGCATCGATCTGCACACCCACAGCAACTGCTCCGACGGCGTGCTGGCGCCGGCGGTGCTGGTAGCCCTCGCCGCAGCGCGGCAGGTCGAACTGCTGGCGCTGACCGACCACGATAGCGCCCTGGGCTGTGATGAGGCCCGCGCCGCCTGCGAGGCGCATGGCATCCGGTTCGTGCCGGGCGCGGAGCTGACCTGCCTGTGGCGTGATCGGGAAATTCATGTCGTCGGCCTCAATCTCGATCGCGCGCACCCGCCATTCATCGCGCATTGTGCGGCGGTGCTCGAGCTTCGCCGTCAGCGGATCACGGCGATGGCGCAGCGCCTGTCACGCGCCGGCTTGCCGGGCGGTGCGCTCGCGGCCGAGGCACTGGCGGCGGCGGCGCCGACCCGCGCGCATCTGGCGCGTGGCCTGTGCTCGCGAGGCCTTGCCGGCACCGTGCAAGGGGCTTTCAACCGTTGGCTCAAGCGCGGCCGGCCCGGATATGTCAGCGCGCAATGGCCGGAGCTGGCCACGGCGGTGCGGTGCATTGTCGATGCCGCGGGCGTGGCGGTGCTGGCTCACCCACACCGCTACCGGGTGTCCAACGGCGTGCTGCGCGAGCTGGTCGAAGATTTCAAGGCCGCTGGCGGCTCAGGCCTCGAGGTCAGCCTCGCCGGCATGGGCCCGGGCGATGCCGATCGCGCTGCGGCGCTCGCGCGTCGCTTCGATCTTGCCGGCTCGATCGGCTCGGATTTCCACGAGCCGGGGCTGCCATGGCGTCCGCTGGGTCGCTTCGCTAAGCTACCGGATCGGATCATGCCGATCATGGACCGGCTGGGCTTGTAACGGAGCCCTGCAACACAATTGCCTCGGTAGCGGAGTCTGCAGCCGACGGTTACAGGCCGATCAGGGGAATGAGCGATCAGGAAGACAACGTCGACCGCGACCTGTTCCGCAATGTCGAGAAGCTGCGGCAGCTGCGCATAGAGCATCGCGATCTGGACGAGGTGATCTCGCGCCTGTCGATGGATATCCATGTCGATGAGCTGCAGCTCAAACGCCTGAAGAAACGCAAGCTCGCGCTCAAGGACCAGATCATGAAGCTCGAGAGCCAGCTCATACCGGATCTCAATGCCTGAGCCGCATTGGCTGTGATGACGCCCCGCGATGACTCACCGTGATGACGGTCTGTGATGACTGCCTGTGACCACCCCTAGCGGCGGCACGATCCAGTCGTTTCTCGCCATGGCCACTGCCGGCGAGGTTCTGCTGCAGCTCGGCGTGATCGGCATCATCGGCCTGGCCGCAGTGGGCGCCGCGGGCATCGTGCGCCGCTGGCGCAGCCGTCATCTGGCGGTACTGAATCTGCGTGGCGCGCGCGCGCGTCTGATCGAAATCACCCTGATGGAAACTCCCGTAGTGGTGGCGCTGGCTGCCATGCTCGCGGCCCGGACCGTGATCGCAGCCCTCGGCTCGCCGGCGACGCTGCTCGATATCGCCATGCAGCTGGCGACGGCGCTGATTCTGGTGCGGCTGTCGATTTATCTGTTGCGTCTCGCGCTCGGTCCGCGCTCCTGGCTGCGCACCTGGGAGACGCGCCTGACGCTGCTGGTGTGGCTCGCGATATCGTTCCAACTCGTGGGCTGGTTCGACGCCATCCAGAACACGCTCGACGCGATCAATCTGCTGCCCGGCAATGGCCGCTTCACGCTCTGGGCACTGCTCAAAGGGCTGGTGATCATTACCGTGTTCGTGATCGTGACCAGCGTGGTCGCGCGCGCGGCCGAGCGGCGCATCATGCATGTCGAGTCGATCGCGCTATCGACCCGGATCGGCATTACCAAATTCATCTACTTCTTTCTGGTTGGCCTGGGCGTACTGCTCGGAGTCAATGCGGCCGGCGTCGATCTGACGGCGCTGACGGTGTTGACGGGAGCCGTCGGACTGGGACTTGGCTTCGGCCTGCAGTCCATTGCGAGCAATTTCGTCAGCGGCTTCGTGCTGCTGGTGGACAAGTCGATCAAACCCGGCGATGTCATCAGTTTCACCGGCATGCCCGGCACCAGCACCGAGAGCTTCGGTTGGGTCCAGGCACTGCGCGGCCGCTACGTCGTGGTGCGCGACCGTGACGGGGTCGAGACCCTGGTCCCGAACCAGCAACTCATTAACAATCCGGTGATCAACTGGAGCTATTCCGACCGCAAGGTGCGTCTGAAGCTGCCGGTGCGCGTCAGCTACCGCGATGATCCGGAACAGGCACTGGCAGTGCTGATGCATGCCGCCGAGGCTAATCCGCGAATTCTGCGCGATCCGCCGCCAGTATCGCGGCTGATGCAGTTCTCCGATCACGGCATGGATCTCGAGCTGCGCTTCTGGATCGCCGACCCGGAAGCCGGCGTCAACAACGTCCGCTCCGACGTCAATCGCGCCATCTGGCGGCTGTTTCGCGATGCGGGTATTACCATCCCGGTCGCCCAGCGGGAAGTCTACGTTCGGCACGGCGAGCCGCTGCCGTGAGGCACATCGCGGCGATCCCCGAACAGGATCTTCAGTTCCAGTTCGTGCGTGCGTCGGGGCCGGGCGGCCAGAATGTCAACAAAGTCGCGACCGCGGCGCAGCTGCGCTTTGATCTGGCCGGCACGCGGGCGCTCGCGGCGCCGGTCAAGGCGCGATTGCGCGCGATCGCCGGCAGCCGCGTGACCGCCGACGGCACGCTGCTGATTATGGCGCGCAACCATCGAACCCAGGAGGGCAATCGGCGCGAGGCGCTCGCGCGCCTCGAAGAGCTGATCGTGCGCGCCAGCGTCGAGCCGAAAAAACGCCACGCGACGCGCCCGACTCTGGGCTCGCGACAGCGGCGCCTGGATCACAAACGCGAGCGCCAGCAGCTCAAGCGGCTGCGGGGCCGCGTTGCCGACGACTGAACGGCCAGCGCCGGATGCCACCAGCACGCGTGCATTGCTTCCCGGCGGTGATCGGCGCCGACACCAGGATCCTGATCCTGGGCAGTATGCCCGGGGTGGCCTCGCTCGGCGCGCAGCAGTATTACGCGCATCCGCAGAATCAATTCTGGAAGATCGTGGGCGCGATCTGCGGCGCTGGCCCCGAGCTGCCCTATGAGCAGCGCCTGCAGGCCCTCCTGGGCCAGGGCCTGGGCCTGTGGGACGTGCTGCAATCCTGCGTGCGTGGCGGCAGCCTCGATACCGCAATCGAACTTCATTCGGCGGTGGCCAATGATCTGTTGCCGCTGCTGCTGCGCTCCGGCGCCGTCACACGTTTGTGCTGCAACGGCGGCACAGCCTATAGGGCATTGCAGCGCCATTTCGGCCAGCGCCTCGCGTGCGAATTCCCGCACATCGATATCCGTCGCCTGCCTTCAACCAGCCCGGCCAACGCCAGCTGGAGCTATTCCCGCAAGCTCGAGGCCTGGAGTCAGGCGCTTCGCGACAGACGGGCTCCAAGACCGGTTTGAGCGTTGCACTGGCGGGCTCTTGGCCAGCACCGACACATCAGGCCAGTTCGGCCCAATGCCTGCGCGCTAGCCGTGGGTGACCTGCAGAATGCTATGGCGAATCTGCTCCGACAGCACCAGCTGGGCCTCAGTCGCCACCCGGATCAGCACGTCATCGAACAGCAGCCGGCCCGTATCACCGGTGCGCACCACGCCGCGAGCGCGCAGCACATCGATGAAGTTCTCGAACAGGCTGGGGTCGAAGAACTCCGGTGAATTGAAGCCATAGAGCATGGTCATGCGTTGAGCCATGAGCTGGCAGCGCTCTTCGAGCAGCGTCTGCGTGATCTCGCCGCTGCCGGCTCGCACCAGCAAGGCGATCGCGAGGTAGTAGCGCTCGATGGTCTGGATCGTGGTTTGCGCCAGCAATGACAGCTGCATCGCGGCCTCCGACGTCGGCGCCGGCCGGCGCCACATCTGCGAATCGCCGCTGCCTTCGAGCAGGCCGAGCGAGGCGAGCGCGGCGAGCGAGCGCTCAACGATGCTGTCCAGCTCCTCTTCCGTCCAGCGCATAAACAGTTCCGCCGCCACGTATGGATAGATGCGGGCCGCGAGTCGCTGCACGTCTTCCGTGCGCATGACCGCGTTGGCGAGAAAACAGCAGGCGATCAGCGACGGCATCGCGAACAGATGCAGCACGTTATTACGGTAGTAAGTCGCGAGCACGGCATGCTCCGGACTCATGCGCACGATGTCGCCGGCCCGGTGGCGCTCACGCGTGATGATCTTCAGCATCACGCCGTAATCGACCACCTCGACCGCGCTCTGGCGGGTCACCGTCACTCGATCGCCATAGGGAATTGCCGCCAGCACGGCCTTCATGGTTTCGATCTGACGCAGCAGATCGGCCTCGAGCATCGACTGGCGCGGAGTTGCCAGCAGCACCAACGCCAACATATTGATTGGGGTCACGGTGGCCGCGGAGTTGATGTGACGCATGATCGTCAGCGCCAGCTCGTCGACCAGCGCGCCGACCCACGGTGGCCGGTTCTGATCGTCGAACACGGTACCACGCCAGTCAGGAGCATAGCGATCAACCAGCGTGTCGAGATAGATCGGCTCACCAAGATTGACGTGCACGTTACCGAAGCGCTGGCGCAGCCGCCCAAGGGTGCGCAGCAGACCTAAAATCGATTCCTTCTCCTTCGGCCGGCCCGACAGCTCGCCGATGTAGGTCGGGCCTTCGACGATGCGCTCGTAACCGAAATAGACCGGCACGAATACGACCGGACGCCGGGGCTCGCGCAGGTAGCTGCGCACCGTCATCGACAGCATGCCGGTCATCGGCGGGCGCAACCGGCCGGTGCGGCTGCGCCCGCCTTCGATGAAATACTCGATCGAATGACCGCGCGCCATCATCGCCGCGAGGTATTTCATGAACACGACGGTGTAGAGCGAATTGCCGCGGAAACTGCGGCGGACGTAGAACGCCCCGCCCTTGCGCAGGAAGCGGCCGACGATCGGCAGGTTCAGGTTCAATCCGGCCGCGATGTGTGGCACCGCGTAACCGCGCTGGTAGATGGCGTAGGACAGCAGCAGGTAGTCCATATGGCTGCGATGGCAGGGCACATACACGATCTCGTTGCCCTCGGCGACCTGCTGCAGGGTGTCGACGTGCTGGAACTCGATGCCGTCGTAGAGCCGGTTCCACAGCCCCCTGAGCGCAAGCGACATGAAGGTCACGAACACGGGCGAGTAATTGGCGGCAATCTCATTCGCATAGCGCCGCGCCTCGAGCAGCACGGCGCGACGGGTGCGCTTATCTCGCTCGCGCAGCTCCTGCGCCACCGCCGCACGCACCGCACGCGTGCGCAGTACCGCGGCCACAATCGTGCGCCGGTGCGACAGGTCCGGTCCGAGCCGCGCCGTACGCAGCCGGGCGAACTGATTGCGCAACTGCCGGGTGACGCGTCTGCCGGTCAAGGCCGTGTCGGCATCGTCCTCCAGCAGGCTGCGCAGCGACATCGGTTCGCCCAGTTGCACGGTGGTGTTGCGCCCATTGAACAGCACCGTGAAGAAACGGTGCACGCGGCTGCCGATGACCCAGTGCTCGGACAGCAGCAGGCGTATCAGCGAGCGCTCCTTTGAGGGCGCGCGACCCCAATAGACCGCGGCCGGCACCAGGCTGACGTCGAGGCCGGGATCGCGTCTGAGTGCTTCGATCAACGCCAGCAGCAGCTCGGGCGGCCGCCGATCCATCCGCGTACGCCACAGCCCGACGCTTGTCGTCAGTGCGAACGATGAGCGGACGTTGCGCAACTGCCGCGCCAGCAGGCGGCGGCCAGGCCGCGGCAGCCGCTCGCGCACGCAAACGTTCTGCAGTACCGCCAGGTCGATGGGGCTGCGCCGCTCGAGCACATAGCAGATCGACACCGCGCGACCGGCCAGGCGCGCCGGCGCATCTTCCGGCCGCAGCGTCGCGCGCACCCACAGGGCGAGCACTCTGCGCAGTACACCCTGCATGGCGCTAAGTCGAGCCGCGCTCGGGCGGCAGATCCAGGGCTATCAGGAAATACTCGAACAGGTACTTGATGAAGCGCAACTGTTCATGCAGCTGGTGGTCCGCATCGACCAGATGTACCGACGCGCCATATTCGCGCCCGAAGCGGATGCTGTGCTCGATCGGCACGATCTGATCGCGCCAACCATGCACGATGGCCGCGGGACAGTCGAGCAGCCGCTCGCGCAGCGGCGGCAAGCCTTCCATGTAGAGCGCCGGGGCCATAAGAAAGGCGCCGCGAGCGTGCAGCAGCGAGGCTGCCGCCACCGTAACATAGCCGCCGAGACTCGACCCGACCAGCACCAGATCGCCCGACAGCGTCTTGCAGACTTCGATCAGCTTGTCAATGCGCCCGCGAGGCGTTTCGATGCCACGATAGTCGACCGACTCGACATCATAGCCCTCGCCGCGCGCGACATCGGCCAACGCCGTGATTTTTCTGCCCCACGGAACGCTGTCCTTGCCATGCGAGAACACGACGTAGCGATTCGCCATCCTGAGTTTTCCCTTCCACTCGATCCACCGCGCATCAGATCGCCGCCGCGGATCATACTCCTGGACCCTTGAGGCGCGATTACAACTCTAATAAAGTCCCGCGACCGCCCGCCACTGTCGCCGGTGTTACCCGCCAATCGGAGGCCACATTATCAGCATCGAATCGCGTGCGGCACGCCCGCAGCTTGACTGGCTGACGCTCGCGCCCAGTGCACCGCCAAGCCAAGCGCTGCGCCGCTATGAGCGTTCGCAACGCTCGGTCCTGGGCAGGTGGCGCTTCGCGCGCACCGCCCGTATGCGCACGCCGCTGCTGGCGGCGCTGCAGGCGCGGTTCGCAGAGCTGCGTGTCGGTCTGTGTCGGACCGAGATGCGCGCGCATCGACGTGTCTGTTCGGCCGATGGCGCCGTCGATCCCATGGCCATCAGTGCGCTCGCACAGCTGGCGGCCATCATGGTGATCGAGGTCAGCGTGCCGGAGGGTGTGTCCTGGGCGGCGCGCGGCCTGACGGTCGAGCATCTGCGCCGCGTCGATTGCGCCGTGGTTGCGCTGGCGCGTCTGGACAAGACCGATTGGGCCGAGAGCGGACTGGTCGGTGTCCCGGTGACGATCAGCGATGCCGCGGGGATCGAGGTCGCGCGTGCGGTCGTCAGCTTCGCGGTGGCAATGCGTAGCGATTGACGCTGACCGCACGCACGCTGCTGGCGCCCGGCTCGTGAGTCACGAGGCAGGTCTGAAAGTCGGCCGGCCGTGAGGTGGCGAAGCCGAACAGCAGCTGGAATCGTCCGGCGGCCACGTGCTCGGCGTCGTTGAGGCGCTGGTCGCAGATCACGAAGTATTTCTCCTCGGCGCTGCGTCCCACGAACGCGCCCTCTTCCTCGAGCGCCTGGAAGAATGCGGTCACCTGCGAGCGCACATGGGCCCACAGGGCCGCTCCCGGCTCCTCGTAGACCACCCAGCGCGTACCGCGCTCGACACTGGTCATGACAAACAACGCCAGGCGCCGGATTGCGAGCTCACGCCAGTCACTTTTGGCGGCCGCTTCCGCCACCAGTGTGCGCAGGCTGATTCGCGGCGGCGGCACGGCGCGCGCCGCCACGCGCTCCGACTGCAGCAGGTTCACGCCTGCCTGCGATAGCCGGATGTGGTCCAGGTCGGTGGCACCGGTGGCGACCCGCAATGCCGGCCGCAACAGCGCTTCCTGTCCCTTGCCCTCCGACCACACGGGACCGCTCCGATCCAGACGCGCCAGCAGGCCGGCGGCGGCGGCGGCCGAGCCGAACACCTCGTGGCGGCCGCGCAGCCGATCGAAGGCCAGCACGCGCGGATAGAACATGAGCGCGTCCTCGCTGTACAGCGGCCAGTTGCGCAAAGCGTCGATCGCCGCCGCCGCATCGCTCCAGGCGCTTGGTGGATCGAGCAGCAGCATCGCCTGACGCTGGCGGCAGATTCGCAGCGCCACCAGCAACGCTGGCAGGCCCGTGTCGACTTCGCGCGAAAGCGGCGGCACACATAAAAAATTAAACGGCTCGGCGCCCAGCAGCGCGAACAGCCCGCCGCCGCTCTTGGCATCACCGATGACGTCGTAATTAGTCAGCGTATCGCCATCATCGCCATCGCCGTTCGACATGACATAGCCCACCGCGGCCGCGGGCGGTACACCGCGGGTGCGATCGGGCCGCTGCCGCGGCAGCACCCCGCGTGCACGTACCAGGCGCGACCCGGTCAGCATGACCGCGACGCTGCGGTCGGCCCCGGTGACAATCGACAGGCGGCGGAATATCTCCTGGTCTTCGATGAACTCGGATCCCGGCGCGCGGATGCGCTGGATCACGAGATTGAAGCGATCGGTCTCGGCCGCGGCAATGCCGTCATAGTCGACGGAGGCCCGCAGAAATTCGCGCGTCCCGGGCCACAAGCCGACCAGAGTCAGGTGGGCTGCGCCTGCCGGCAGCGTCAGGGTGGGAGCATGGCCACCATTGCAAACGCGAACTACGATGGCTTCGCCGCCGCCATTCTGAAAATACTGCTCGACCGCATACGACAGCGTCGAGGGCTGCCACAGGCCACCGAAAACGCGCTGGTATTCGTTGAAGTTGGCGATCGCGATCGGCTGATTGACCGGACCCTTGAGTGCCCGGCCTACGAAAGCGGTGACTGCGGTTGAGGCACGCTTGATCGATGCCTGCGGCCGCAACTGTCTTGCGGTGTCACCGGCGGAAACCACCAGCTCGGCCAAGCCCTACCCTCGAAGCCAAACGCAAATGTAGCACAGCGGCATAGCCGCCGCGCGCGCGCTAAAGAGCAGGCATGCGCTCCGGTGCCGGCGCCGGTGCCGGCGAGGCGCGGCGGCGCTCTTCTTCCTCGGCTGCGCGTTGTGCCTCTTCCTGCTTGCGCGCGATTTCAGCCAGCATGATCTGCAACCACTCGCTGAGCTGCGCCACGGTAGTCAGGTCCCTGGAGCGCGCGCCGAAGGCGCCTGTGCCGTCGTCGGCTCGCGCTCGAGCAGCAGTTGCTTGGCGCTCTTACCATCGGTGCCGGTGTCGTCGATGCCATCCCAATCGGCGCCGGTGGGGATGCGGTTCTCGACCTTGGGCGCCGCCGCCAGCACGGCCTCGATGCTGCTGTCCTCGCCCGTGACCGGCACCGGAATCCCGCGCGGCGCGTGCGTAATGGCCGCGACACTCTGCCAGTCCATCTGGCTGCCGGCTGCCTGCAGCGTCTTCTGGATGTGCGCAGCCAGCGCATGCGACAGCAGCTTCTTCTGCGCGTGATCCCAGTCTCGCGGGTCATCCTCAAGCACGCTATAGGCCTGCAGATAGAGCTGTTGATCGTGCGAGCCGAACAGGAACGGCTGGTTGACCACCCGCACCGGGGTGCCGTTGGTCACCATGGCATAGATCTTCTCGATGTCCTCGGGATACAGGCGGATGCAGCCATGGCTCGAGCGCAGGCCCACGCCATACGGTTTGTTGGTGCCGTGGATCAAATAGCCGCGCCAGCCAAGCGTCAGTTCGAACTTGCCTAAAGGGTTATCCGGCCCCGGCTCGACCACCGCCGGCAGGTCCTCGCCGTTGTCCTTGAAGTGGTCCTTGCGTAACGCAGCCGAGGGCCGCCAGATCGGCTCCTTCACGTGGCTGACGACGGTGGTCGCACCCTGCGGCGTCGACCAGCCGACCTTGCCGATACCGATCGGGTGCGTATAGACAATTTGCGGCTCGCCTTTCTTGTGCGGCGGAAAGTAGTACAAGCGCATCGCGGCGACATTGATGACGATGCCTTCGCGCGGCGCATCGGGCAGTATGAAGCGCGTCGGCATGACGACGCTGCGGCCCGCCCCCGGAAGCCAGGGATCGACGCCGGGATTGGCGCGCACGATCTCCTCATAGCCGACGTTGAAGCGCCGGGCGATATCGGGCAGCGTGTCCTCCGGCGAGGCGATCGTGATCTGCACCGCCCCGACAACGTCATCGTCGGGATTGGTCAGTACGAACTTGTGGGTGTCGACCGGTGCCGCGAGCCGCGACACGGGCGGCGGCGGCGCTTCGACGGCCGGGGCGGGCCTGGGCACCGGATGCGAGCCGATCAATGCACAGCTGGCAAGCGCGCTCAAACCCGCCGCCAAGGCCACGAGCGACGCGCTTCGATGGGCCCATGCAAGCGGCCTTTGGCTATCCGTTCCCCGACTCACCCGCTCGATTCTAGAGGAGTATCGGCTGATTGGGCAGTTCGTTCACCCCCGACCCGCCTGCCGGAAAATGCTGGCCCAATAGCCGTGCGACCCCCGCCACCGCGACCCTTGAGCCCTCACCATAACGCCCGGCGCGGTAGTGAATCTCGACCTCGCGGCAGACCGCCTGCCATTCGGCCTCGCTCACACGTGCGCTGATACCGCGGTCGGCCAGGATTTCCACCGCGCGATCGGCGCGCAGCACGTAGATCAGCACACCGTTATTGGCATGCGTGTCCCAGATGCGCAGTTGTGCGAACACCTGCACAGCCCGCTCGCGCGGCGTCACGTTGTGCCACAGCGCCGCCAGCGGCAGCGCGGTTTCGACGACGAAACGAATCTCGCCGGAATGCTGTGCCTCGGCGGCGCCGATCGCCGTCTCGATCTGCGCCAGCACGGCCGGCGAAAACAACACGCGGGTGCGCGCCGCGGTGCTGAACAAGTGCCGGAGCAGGCGTTCGAACTTGTTCATCACCAGCTCCCCGAAGCCCCGCCGCCGCCGAAGCCGCCGCCGCCGCCGCTAAAGCCACCGCCCCCAAGTCCGCCGCCAAGGCCTCCGCCCAAGCCACCGCCCAGGCCACCGAATGGACCGCCAAAACCGCCGCCACCCGAACTCCAGCCGCCGCCGGCCGCGCCCAGGAGCAGGGCGAGCAGGGACGACACGACGGCGGCGCCGATGGCGATCCCGAGTACCTGGGTGACCAGGAACACCACCAGTCCGATGGCACCGCCCGTCAGCACCGCGCCCGCGGTGCGGCCGAACATTCCGCGCAGAATGCTCGAGCCGAACAAGAAGCCAATAATCAGATACGGCAGCAAGCTCCAGTTCCGCGTGCCATGGTGCTGCCAGGTCCGGTCGGGCGGCGGCAGCTGTTCGCCATCGATCAGACGCATCATCTGATCGACTCCGGCGTTGATCGCGGCGTAGTACTGCCCCTGGCGCAGCAGCGGCACCATCGTGTCTTCGATGATGCGGTTCGAAGCCGCGTCGGTGAGCACGCCCTCCAGACCATAGCCGTTCTCGATCCGCAGCTTGTGATCGTCCTTGGCGAGGATCAGCAGTGCGCCGTCATCGACCTTCTTGCGCCCGAGCTTCCAGGCATCGGCGACGCGGATCGAATACTGCTCGATCTCCTCCGGTTGGGTCGTCGGCACCAGCAGCACCGCAATCTGCGCTCCCTTGCGAGCCTCGAAGTCCGCCAGCTTCTGCTCCAACTCGGCTTGTTGACCGGCGGTCAGCGTTCCGGTCAGATCGGTGACCCGCGCCTCGAGCTTCGATACCGGCTGCAGCGTCTGCGCGGCGGCCACGCTGAGCGCGGCGCCGAGAACCAGCGCCGTCGCAGCCATCAGCAGGCGCATTGCGGACTCCCTGAAGAACTGACAGCGGTATCGCCAGTCGGGCGGCGCTCGACGCGCTCGCGCGCTACTGCGCCGGTGCGCCCGCGGCGGCAGGCGCTGCGCCCGCAGGCGCGCCGCTGTTGCCGAAGTCCACGGTTGGGGGCCGCGAGATCTGCGCTTCGTTCTGCACCGTGAAATTCGGCTTCACCGAATACTTGAAAATCATCGCGGTGATGTTGGTCGGAAACGAGCGCAGGGTCACGTTGTAGTCCTGCACCGCCTGGATATATCGATTGCGCGCCACGGTGATGCGATTCTCCGTGCCCTCGAGCTGGGCCTGAAGATCGCGAAAATTCTGATCCGATTTCAGCTGCGGATAGTTCTCGCTGACCGCAATCAGACTCTTCAGCGCCTGCGACAGCTGCCCCTGCGCGGCCTCGAATTTCTGAAATGCCTGCGGGTCGTTGACCAGCTCCGGTGTCGCCTGAATGCTGCCGACCTTGGCGCGCGCCTCGGTGACGCCGATCAGCACCTTCTGCTCCTGTGCCGCAAAACCCTTGACGGTGTTGACCAGGTTCGGCACCAGATCGGCACGGCGCTGATACTGGTTGACCACTTCCGACCAAGCCGCCTTGACCGCCTCATCTTGCTGCTGAATGCGGTTGTAACCGCAGCCGCTCGCCAGCAGTGCGCCGGCTAATATCAAACAGGCCTTGAGCGTGCGCATTCGAATCAAGCCTCCGCGGGTGACAGTGCCGCCTACAATGGCGGCGCGTTTGAGGTTTTCAACAGCTGTCGCAAGATCTTCACACGTTCCGCGGGCGCAGGATACCTTACGATCGCCTGACCGATCGCCTGACCGATCGCCGAGCCCATGGCGCCGCGATGGCTGACATCGTCCGGGAGTGGAAAAAAAACGCCCCGGCGTGTAGCCAGGGCGAGTGAAGCGGGCGGCCTGCTATTTCAGTGCGGCCCGCCCAGGGGATTTCAAAGTGCGCCGGCGGCGGCGATAAAATAAACGGGGCAACGACCGCCGCCGATCAAAGCCTAGGCCAGGCGCGGCAGCGGGGCTGTGAGCTGCTGCTCAGTTTGGTGCCAAGCGCCAGGGTGGGAGCGAAGCCTGAGGGATTTCAAGGAATTAGAGCATGGGGCGCAATCGCAACCGTGAGCAACCCGGGTCGAAATACATCACCGCCGCCGGCGCGGCGCGTCTGCGTGCCGAGCTCGATGAGCTGTGGCGTCGAGAGCGGCCGCAGGTGACCGCGGCGGTCGCAGCCGCCGCGGCGCAGGGCGACCGGTCCGAAAACGCCGAATACACCTACGGCAAACGCCGGCTGCGCGAGATCGATCGGCGGGTCCGATTCCTGCGCTCCCGTCTCGACGGCATGATCGTGGTCGATCAACCCCCGAGCGATCGCCTGCGTGTGTTCTTCGGCGCCCGCGTCACGCTCGCGACCCAAGACGGTGAGCAGCTGCGCTATCGCATCGTCGGGCCGGACGAGCTCGACATGGCCAGCGATTACATCAGCATGGACGCGCCCCTCGGCCGAAGCCTGCTGGGTCGGCAACTGGACGATGAAGTCGCATTGGAGCTCGCCACTGGCACCCAGCGTTACACCATCGTCGGAGTTGATTACACCGATATCGGCTAGAGGTCCGCTCGGCGCAGCGCGTTCTGCATCGCGCTCAGCTTACGCGCACGTTCTTGAACTGCCAGGGGTCGCTCTGATCAAGGTCCTCGGGGAACAGCCGTTCGCGATCGGTCAGCGGCGTCCAGTCGGTGTACTGCCCCACGAGCGGCCCCAAGTACGGCGTGCAGATCCGAAGGTTGCGCCGGAAATCCATCTCCTCCGGTTCGGTGATGCCGTTGTTTGGATTCTCCATGGCCCAGACCATGCCGGACAGCACCGCCGCCGAGACCTGCAGGCTGGTCGCGTTGTTATACGGGGCAAGCGCGCGCGCCTCATCCACTGACAGCCGCGAGCCGTACCAGTAGGCATTCTTTTTATGGCCGGCCAGCAGGACTCCCAGCTCATCGATGCCCTTGCTGATGTCATCCATCATGATGCGCCGCCGATCCTGGATCTGGTAGTTGCGGCCGCAGAACTCATGCACCGACAGCACGGCGGCGTCGGCGGGATGATAGGCGTAGTGCACGGTCGGTCGGTAGCGGGCCTGCGCATCCTTGCGCACCGCAAAGTAGTCGGCGAGGGAGATAGCCTCGGAATGCGTGATCAGAAACCCATGGTAGGGGCCGTTGAGCGGCGTCCAGCTGCGCACACGTGTCGCCACGCCCGGCTGCGCCAGGTAAATCGCCGCGCCGCCGCCGAAGTCGTAGCGGCGGCCGTCGCGTGGAAAATTGCGCTCGTGCGTGCCCCAGCCAAGCTCCGCCGGCTGCGAGCCTTCCGAAACGAAACCGTCGACCGACCAGGTATTGACGAATTCGTTCGGCTCCTTCGGTATGCTCGATACCTGCGTGTCGCGCTCGGCGATGTGAATCACTTTCACGCCCACGCGCTGCGCAAGCTCGGCCCAATCGCCGCGGCTGGCTGGCTCGGCGCCGCTGATCCCGAGGTCGTTGGCGATATTGAGCAGTGCCTGCTTCACCAGATGCGACACCAGCCCCGGATTGGCACCGTGCGTCAGCACCGCCGTAGCGGCGCGCGAATTACCGCTGCGCAGCGCGAGCGCCTCCTCGCGCAAGGCATAATTGGTGCGCCGGGCCGCTGGAATAGTCGGATCGGTGTAGCCGCCGGGCCAGGGTTCAATGCAGGTGTCGAGGTACATCGCGCCTTTGTCCCAGCAATAGCGGATCAGCGCGATGCTCGAGACATCGACCGACACATTGAGCAGAAAATCGCCGCGCCCGAGCAGCGGATCGAGCGTGCGGCGGAAATTTTCGCGTGTCAGCCGCTGCTTGACGAATTTAACGCCAAAGCGTGCCGCTTCCTCGTGGCCGACGTCGTCGGCGGTGACGACGGTGACCCGCCCGGCACTCAGACCCAGATGGCGCAGGATCAGCGGCAGTACGCCCTGGCCGATGCTGCCGAATCCGACCAAAACGATCCGCCCGGGAAAATCGACGTAGACTTCGTGCTGGCTCATTATTTTTCCGCCGTAAGGATCGCGGAAGGGTAGCAATCGCCACGCCGCATCGCCAGCGTCGGCCGATGGCAACGCCAGCGACTTGACAGTGCGCCAGCGCGCGCCGACGGCGCGACTTCAGCGCCAGTGCGGCGGCCAGGTGCGATCGTGCCCCGGCAGCGCGGCGACGCGATCGAGCCAGCGGCCGATGGCCGGATAGCTGATCTCCATGGGCAGGAAGCGCGCCGCAAGCTCATGCGCTTCCGGCCGCTGCAGCACGCGCAGCAACAGTCGGATATCCGGATAGATCATCATGTCGGCGGCCGAGAAGCTCTCGCCGACCACCCAGTCCGAGCGCGCGAGCCGCTGCTCGATGGTGCGCGCCTCGCCCGCCACCCGATGCATGGCCTCGGCGAGGCCGTCATCGACCTTACGTTCGTGATGTTGCTGCAACCCGGCGATGATTTGCTTCAACGGCGGCTCGGCGTAGGCCTGGTACTCGCAGATCACGCGCAGGATCACGCCGGCCTCTTCCGGGTTGCGGCCGAAAATCGGCGGATCGCGATATTTCTGGTCCAGGTAATAAAGTATCGCCAGGGACTCGAACACCACGTAGTCGTTGTCTCGCAGCACCGGCAACTTGCCGCGAAAGTTCATCGCCAGCATCTGCGGCGATTTGTGCTCCTGGCGGTCGAAATGCAGCAGATGGCTGTTGTACTTGAGGCCCTTGAACTCAAGCGCGAGCGCTACGCGCCAGCAGGGCGGGCTGCCGCTTCCCCAGTAAAAATCGATGGCCATCCGCGCTCGCTTGAGAGGTTTGCCCAGCGCGATTGTAGCGACTGGCGGTCGCTTTTACCCGCCGCGACTTCGGCGATGCCACTGCCGCAGCTGCACGCGGTCCGCTTCACCCAACGCCCTCGCACCGTCGGCTCAATCAAGGGGGCTTCCACAGCATTTCTCCAGGCAGGGGAACGATCCCGCGGGTTTGAGCCGGTGTGCGCAGCTCGGCGAGGCGTCGCGTGCAGGGCGTCCGGCGGCCCATGTTGATGTCGGCGCTGCGACCCGCGGCGCGCTAATATTCGCGCGTGGCGATTGTCACGGGAAGTTACCGGATTCGCGCCTATCCGAATGCTGCTCAGCGCCATCTGCTCGCCTATGAGAGCGACCGGTACGGCAGGATCCTGGTCGAGGTGGATCGCTGGTATCCCTCGAGCAAGGCTTGCTCGCAGAGGAAGCGCGAAGCGGGCATCGAGGTCGAGCCTGTATGGAACGGGCGAGGTTCGGTTAGCAGCGCAGTCAAGTACTTGTCGCCTTGTTTTGCTATGGTGCGCCTACGCTAAAGGCAGCGCGCAGAGGCTTGAAGAACATCGTGGGGCAACCGCAAGCGACGCGCAACGCGCCGACCGGCCAAACTTGGACCGTCGAGGATGCGCTGGAACTCTATAACGTGCCCGCCTGGAGTTCGGGCTACTTCTCGATCAATGCGGCGGGTCACGTGGTGGTACGCCCGGACACCACCGCCGCTCACGAGATCGATCTGCTGGAGGTGGTGCAGGGCCTGCAGGAGCGCGATCTGTCGGCCCCGGTCGTGATCCGCTTTTCCGACATTCTGGCGCATCGCCTGCGCTACCTGTACGCGGCATTCAATCGGGCGATCGCGGAAAACGACTATCGCAACCGCTACACCGCGGTATACCCGATCAAGGTCAATCAGCAGCGGCTGGTGGTCGAGGAAGTGTTCCGCTATGGCAAGGAGTTCGGCTTCGGCCTCGAGGCCGGTTCCAAGCCCGAGCTACTGGCGGTCATGGCCATGACCGAGGGCGCGGACGAGCGCCCGATAATCTGCAACGGTTTCAAGGACTCGAGCTACATCGAGGCCGCCATCCTGGCGACCAAGCTCGGACGCACCATCATTCCGGTGATCGAGAACTTCTCCGAGCTCGAGCTGGTGCTCAGCTACGCCGACATCTACGGCGTGCGCCCGAAGCTCGGGGTGCGGGTGAAGTTGGCCACCGAAGGCTCCGGACGCTGGCGCGATTCGGCCGGCGACAAGTCCAAATTCGGGCTGTTTATCACCGAGATACTCGAGATGATCGCGATCCTCAAGGCGCGCGACATGCTCGACTGCCTGAAGCTTGTCCACTGTCACCCGGGCAGCCAGCTGCAGGACATCCGCCGTGTCAAGGACGCGATCAACGAGCTGGCCCATGTGTATGCGGAACTCAAGCTCATGGGCGCCGGGCTCGAGTACATCGACGTCGGCGGCGGCCTCGGCATCGACTACGACGGCAGCGGCACCAATTATCCTTCATCGATGAACTACACCCTCAATGAGTACGCCAGCGATGTGGTCTATCGCATCGGCAGTGTCTGCAACGCCCGCAACATCCCGCATCCGCTGATCATCAGCGAGTCCGGACGCGCCATCGCCGCGCACCACAGCGTGCTGATTTTCAATGTTCTCGGCCGCTCCGCGCTCGATCGCTTTCGCGTCAACGGCCGCGATGCCGAGGAGTTTGGCGGCGAGAAGGCGTTGCCGCAGCCGGTACGCGACCTGCTCGACGCGTATCGTAATATCGACGAGCGCCGCCTGGTCGAGTGTTATCACGATGCCCTCACGGCCCGCGATCAGGCGCTGCAGATGTTCAATCTCGGCCTGCTGTCACTCGAATTCCGCGGCCTGACCGAGCGGCTCTACTGGGCGAGCTGTGCCCGCATCCGCGATGTCTGCCGGCGGCTCGGCCGCTTTCCCGAGGAGCTCGAGGACCTCGAGAACGTGCTGTCCGACACCTATTTCTGCAACTTCTCGATCTTCCAGTCGCTGCCCGACAGCTGGGCCATCGACCAGCTGTTCCCGATCATGCCGATCCACCGGCTGTGCGAGCTGCCGTCGCGCAAGGCCGTCCTCGCCGACATCACCTGCGACTCGGACGGCAAAGTCGATCGATTCGTCGGTCCGCGCGACGTCAAGCGCACGCTCGAGCTGCACGAGCCGATAGCGGGCGAGGACTACTACCTCGGTGCCTTTCTCGTCGGCGCCTACCAGGAGACCCTCGGCGATCTGCACAATCTGTTCGGTGACACCAATGTGGTGCACATCAAGTTGCACGACGAGGGCGGCTGGTGGATCGAAGAGATCGTCAAGGGCGACACCGCGAACCGCGTGCTCGAATACATGGAATACGACGTGGCGGAACTGACGCCCGCGCTGGGGCGCGATTGCGAGCGGGCGGTGCGCGAGGGCCGGTTGTCGGTGGCCGAAAGCCAGGCACTCAAGCGCTTCTACGAGAATGAGCTCAACGGCTACGCCTATCTCGAGCCCTAGTCTCGAGCCCCCGGTCTCGGACCCCCGGTCTCGAACCCGGAGCACGAGGCCCGCGCTCGGATGCAACAGCTCAGAGATATCAAACTACAGGGGGCATTTTTGATTTACAAAAATGCCCCCTGTAGTCTGATATCTCTCAGGGGTTCCGTCCGAAGACGCGCGTACATGTCTCGGGTTCGAGACCGGGGGCTCACCACATGTCTTTGAGGCGCGCTGACACGTCGAGCGTCGACGCCCGCGCATCGCCCAGCGGTGTGGCCTCGCCGAGCTGGGCGCCCTGGAAGGCGACCTGCTCCATCGACTTGAGCACCTTCTCGCTCATGAAGCGGCTGCGTCCGCCGTAGACGTGCGCATCGCCGGTCCTGGACTGCTGCGTGAGCGGAAATTTCAACGGTACGCACAGCTGCAGCTCGTTGCGCGCCCGGGTCATGGCGACATACAGCAAACGTCGCTCCTCGTCGATCAGTTCCGCCCGCCCCGTGGCGAATTCCGACGGGAAACTGCCATCGACAACGTTCAGCACATAGACCGTGTCCCACTCCATGCCCTTGGCCGAGTGCACCGTGGAGAGCACCAGGTAATCCTCATCGAGGGTCGGCGTAGAGGCCAGATCGCTGGTCGCGTGCGGCGGATCGAGCGTGAGTTCGGTGATGAAGCGCTCGCGCGAGGGGTATTGGCCCGAGAGCTGCTCGAGCTGGTCGAGATCGCCCACGCGCGTGTGCACGTGCTCGTAGATACGCTCGAGGTGCGGCTGGTACCACTCCCGCGCCTGCCGCACCTGGCCAGGCCAGGGCCGCTGCGGCTCGGTCAGCGCGTGCAACAGCGCCTGCAGCTTCGCATAGCCCGCGGCCATCGGCTGCGGCGGCGCAAAGCCCTCGAGCGCATTGACCGACCCGCTCTGTGCCTGCAGCAGCTCAACGCACTTGCGCGCATTGACCGGTCCCATGCCCGGCAGCAGCTGCAACACGCGAAACGCCGCCAGCGAATTGCGCAGATTGTCCGCCCAGCGCAGCACCGCCAGCATGTCCTTGATGTGCGCGGCCTCGAGGAATTTCAAACCGCCGTATTTCACGAATGGAATCCTGCGCCGCGCCAGCTCCACCTCGAGCACATCGCTGGCGCTGGCATTGCGGAACAGCACCGCCTGGCGCCTGAGCGGCACGCCGGCTTCGCGCCGTTTGAGTATCTGGCCACAGACGTACTCGGCCTGTCCCGCGAGGTCGTCCACGGTCGCATACAGCGGTTTGCCGCCAGCGCCGCGGGTTGACAGCAGATGCTTGCGATACTGTCGCGGCGCCTCGGCCATCAATGCGTTCGAGGCATCGAGCAAGCCCTGGGTCGAACGGTAGTTCTGCGCCAGAGTCACGACCGCGGCGCGAGGCTGGTAATGGTCCGGGAAATTCAGAATGTTGTCGACCGCGGCCGCGCGAAACGAATAGATCGCCTGCGCATCATCGCCCACCACGGTCACGCCGGCGCCGTCCGGCTTGAGGGCGTAGAGGATCTCGGCCTGCAGGGTGTTGGTATCCTGGTACTCATCGACCAGCACGTGATCGAAGTTGGCGCCGACGTGCTGCGCCAGCCGTGGCTCGCCCATCATCAGGTGCCAATAGAGCAGCAGGTCGTCGTAGTCCAGCAGCGCATAGCGCTGCTTGCGCTCGACATAGCTGCGAAACAGGCGCGTGAGATCCTGCTCCCAGCCCTTGCACCAGGGAAACTGCTGCTCCAGGGTGTCGTGCAGGCTCTTCTGGGTGTTGACGCGCCAGGAATAGATTGCCAGACAGGCGTCTTTGCGCGGAAATCGCTGCTCCTTGGAGGCCAGGCCGAGCTGCGTGCGCAGCTCATCGAGCAGATCAGCCGAATCGGCACGATCCACCACGGTAAACGAGGGCTCAAGCTTCAGGTGCCGCGCATAGTGACGCAGCAGGCGATTGCCGATCGAATGAAACGTCCCCGCCCACACCAGCCGCTGCAGCATCGCCTGTGCCTTGTTGCCCAGCGTGTCGCCCAGGGCGTCGCGCACGATATCGTGCGCGCGCCGGCGCATCTCCGCCGCGGCGCGCCGCGTGAAGGTCAGCAGCAGCAGCCGTGCCGGGTCAACGCCATGCATGACCAGTTGGGCGACGCGGTGAGCAATCGTGCTGGTCTTACCGGTCCCGGCGCCGGCGATTACCAGCAGCGGCCCGGCCCGCCAGCTCTTGTCGCCGGACGGCTCACCGTAGGTGACGGCCTTCTTCTGCGCTGCATTGAGAACGTCGAGGTGCGAAACGGCTGGCATCGGCGCGAAATATAATGCACCGCGGGGTATCGTGGCGCATCAAACTTTGGACGGCGAATACCAGCGATCGAATTCAGCGCAGAATGCTGCGAGCTCGCTCGGCCAATCGGCTTCGCTGTTGAAACGCAGGCGCGGTCCCGGCAGATCCAGAAATGTCGCGCCATCCCCGGCGTTGACGTCGATACGCCGGTCGTGATGGCCGCGGTGGCGGCCTGGATCCGCGGCGCGGGCCGCGAGTCGAGCCGCGCGCGTGGCCGGCTCGGCCAGACACAACACCTGTGCCGCACCGGCACCGCTGCGCTCGAGCAGTGAACGCAGCGGCGCCTCGTGTTCGCCGACGCGAAAGTTGCCCTCGAGCAGCACCAGGCAATGCGCGGCCAGCAGCTGGGGCGCAAAACTGAACAGCAGCGCAAAGCTGGCGTCGCTGAGCCGGCGCGACCAGGCAGCATCGCCCGTGCCCAGCACCTCGAACAGGGTTTCCTTGATCTCGTCCTTGCTGCCGATGCCGCAGCCATAGCGGGTGCCGAGATCCCGCGCCAGGCGAGTCTTGCCGCTGGCAGGCGCGCCGGTGATCAGCAGCAGCCGCGGTACCGCACACTGAGCGGGCATCGTGCTTCGCAAGCTTAGGCTATTGTAAGGTCATGAGTGTCGAAAACGTGCGCACCGTGTTTCGTGGCCGGATCCTCACTGTCAACGTCGAGACGGTACGGCTACCCAATGGACATGTCGCCGAGCTGGAGATTATCCACCATCCGGGTGGCGCGGCGATTGTGGCGATCGACAGCTCCGGACGGGTCTGCCTGATCCGCCAATACCGGCATGCAGCCGGCGGGTGGGTATGGGAGCTGCCGGCCGGAAAGCTCGAGCCCCAGGAGCCGCCGCTCGAAACCGCCCGCCGCGAATTGAGCGAGGAAGCCGGAACTACCGCCCAAAGCTGGCGATCGCTGGGCATTTATGTAAGCTCCCCGGGCGTTTTTACTGAAATCGTGCACTTGTACCTGGCACGGGGGCTGGATTCCGTCAAAATGACGCACGAGGCGGGCGAGCTTATCGAGGTACACTGGATCGAACTGGAGGACGCATGTGCTCGCGCGCTGCACGGAGACATCAATGATGGCAAGACAGCTCTTGGGCTGCTGCGCGCCCGCTGGGTACTGGAATCCTCGCCACCCGGGTCTGGCTAGGCCTGTGCCAGCGACATCGTGACCAAGCGCCGTCCCCAACCAGAAGCAACAGCCCCGGCGGACGCAGACTTCGAACTCTCGCTGGAGGACACAGTCGCGCAAAAAATGCGGGGTGTTCCAGTGAAGGTCCGCACCGGCTTCGTCGGCTACAACCCTTATGACGCGCTGCCGGCCGCCAAAGCCAAAACCAAAGCCGCCGAGCAGAAACCCAAAGCGACCGACCTGCGCAAGCTATCCGAGTGGATCCGCCTGCAGCGGCAGGTGGCGGAGCTGAATCAGGAGAAACCCAAGGAGAAATCCTGACGTTTTCCGCGAGCGCGCGACCGCAGCGATCGCGCTCAGCCATGCCTCTGTATGTGGGTCATCTTGCGCTCGCGGCTCAAACGATAGAAACGGCGTAGCTCGGCCAGCGCCTCGCGACGCGTTGGTGCGGCCTGGGCCGAGAGCTGTCGCCCGAGCCGCCGGCAAAAACGCCCCGCATACCGATTGGCCTCACGGTAGAGCTCGCAGCGCTCGCCGGCCAGGCGCACGTCGATGCGACTGCGCTCGAACAGCAGCCGATGCAGCTCGGCCGGATAGCGAGCGGGATCCTGTTCGCGCAGCAGCAGCCAGCTGGTCACATACTTGTCGATCTCCGCCTGCAGTTCGAGCTCCAGCAGCGACACACCGCGGTCGTGCCCGGCATTCCAGGCCAGATAGATGAAGTGACTCACACCTTCCAGCGCCGTCCAGTAGTCGGCCAGATTGCCGGCATGCAGCGCCTCGAGTGGGTTGGCCACCGCCAGGCGCTCGAGCAGCTGCGCATCGAGAAACAATCCCACCGCGGCCGCGCCACCCTCATCGAGCACCAATACCTGCTCATCGGTCTTCGAGTCGCGCACCGTCTGCGGCAAGCGCTCGCGCTCGGTGAACAGGAAGTCGTAGACCTTGTATTGCACCGGCAGGTCGTAGATGCCGGCGAGCAGGTCTTGCAGTTGCTGTAACACCATGGCCGCGCTGGGCTGATTCAGCGGTGCGCGCAGCGCCGGGTTCTGAAGTGCAGGCCGTGCATGCCAGGCCGTCAGTTCTGCACGATCGCGACCGGAGTGGCTTCGACACCGAGCTGGCGCAGCAGGCCGTGGGCGCGTGGACTGCCCGTCTTGAGCCAGATCTCGTACAGCCGCAGGATGTCAGCCTGCGTGTAGCGCCGGGCCGCATCGCTGATCTCGCCGAGCGCATCCACCAACGGCAGGAACTTGGCTGCGAGCTCCGCGAATACACGGCTCATCACCTGCTTGCGACCGCGCGCCAGCCCGCTGGCAAGGGTGCCGTAGGCCCGTCCGCCCATCGCAATGTGATAGTTGATATCGATCAGTTTGCGCGCAAAGCTGTGCGCGAAGAACCCGGCAATGAACAGCGACACGTCGCCCAGGCGCTGCAATCCCCGTTCGCGTTCGAGCGCGGTGGGCGCCTCGAGCGCGTCGGACAACATCTGCACCAGCGGCCTGAGCCGCACACCGTCGGCAGTCCGCTCATACAGGTGCTCCGAGCGCGCGAACAGCGTGAGCAGATTGACCACGTATTGCTCAGTCTGGTCTTCCACTGCCACATGTTGGTGCGCGAGCGCGCCCTGCAGTGCATCGTGAAAGTACTCCCGCAGACTCGCTACGGCCAGGACACCATCGCTTTGTTCAGACTGCTGCATGACTTCGTCCTCGAGAAATCCGCGGCTTCACCTGTCAACGCTTTGAGTTGAACATGAAAGCCGTTTAGCCTTAGATAACCTCATCACGGATTCGTGATGCAAGAACTCTGCCGGCTTGGCAGCAGCACCGCGCGACTGCTAATACACCATAAAATCATGCTCGAATTCACACTTGTCATCGGCAATAAGAACTACTCGTCCTGGTCGCTGCGGCCGTGGATGCTGTTGCGGCACCTGCAGCTGGCATTCGAGGAAGAGCTGATTCCGCTGTCGCGGCCGAACACGGGCTCGCGCATTTCGCAGCACACCCCGGCTGGGCGCGTGCCGGTGTTGAAGCACGGCGGACTGACGCTCTGGGAGTCGATAGCGATCGGCGAATACTTATGTGAACTGACCGGCAAAGGATGGCCGGGCGAACGCGGCGCGCGCTCGCATGCGCGTGCAGTCAGCGCCGAAATGCATGCCGGCTTCAGCTCGCTGCGCGCCCAGTGGCCGATGAATGCACGCGCCATCGGCAGGCGTACGCCGATGACAGCCGGGCTGCGGGCCGACATTGAACGCATCGACGCACTGTGGAGCGATTGCCGCCGGCGCTTCGGTGCGCACGGCCCGTGGCTGTTCGGCGAGTACTCGCTGGCCGATGCCATGTATGCCCCGGTCGCGCTGCGCTTTCGCACCTACGGCGCGACGCTGTCGGCGCCGGCAGCGGCGTACCTGGATACGGTGCTGCAGGACTCAGCGCTGCAGCAATGGCTTGCTGCCGCCGTGCTCGAACCGTGGAGCATTGCCGACTCGGAGGTCGGTCTGCCGGCTGCCTAGCGACTGTCGGAGCGCATGGCGCGCCTGCCGCGCCTGCCGCGCAGGCCGATGCGCAGGTTCTTGGTCGCGACGAACACCTCGCGCAGGAACAACAGCAACCCGCCGATGAAGCTCAACATGGCGACGATAAACAGCATCGCTATGATCAGCGATAGGTGGAAATTCACAAAGGCGCCGAGAAAGAGTGTCACCACCACCATCGACACCAGCAACGCGCAAATTGTACAAAGTGCAATCGCGCGGCCCAGCAGCCGCGCGCGCCGCTCCAGCGTCAGCAGGCTGCCGCTCAGCTCGTTCATGTCGCTCTCGTAGGTTTTGCTCTCCTTCTGCTCCAGCTCGCGCGCCCGGTCCACCACGCGCGCCAGGCGATTGGCCAGGAGCGTGAGCGTGACACCCACGCCGGAGAGCAGAAACACCGGCGCGACGGCGGTCCGCACGACCTCGCCGATTTCCTGGATTTGCCACCCGATGCCGGCCGCCAACTTCCATCCCCTACTGCTTCTGCGCCTGCCCGGCGCGACGCTGGAAACGGTACGGGGAGGCGGACTCGGCGCTGCCTGTCAGGCTGCCGCCGGGCCCGGACAGCTGCTCGTTGAGCAGCAGGTCGGAGCCGCGCAATTCGGCGCTCTGCTCGATCAACAGTCCTTCGGCGCCGGCCGAGGCCTTGCATTCCTGCGCCTTGGTCGTCGCCTGGAATCCCGAATCGCTCTTGGTCCAGATCAAATTGCAGCCGGACAACACTGACAGATCGTCCGGCAGCACCGACTGCATTACATAGGGATCTTCGGCCGCATGCAGCCAGCGTTGCGGTTCCTTGAACAAGTAGATGGTCTGCACCAGGCGGTTCTTCTTGTCGAGCTCGAACGTCCAGATGTGCTGTGCCAGTACCCGACGTGGATCATCGGCCGCAGTCTCGCGCACGAACATCACGATCTTGCCCACCGTCAGCGCGTTCACCGGCCGGATCAACAGGGCAACGGCGGCGTGGTCGCCGCTAGCGTCACTTTTCGCCTGCGCCAGATTGTCATACTGACCCGGCAGTTTCTGGATCAGGTTGTCGAACTCGGCCTGGCGCTTGGTCGCTTCGGTGGTACAGCCTGCCAGCAGCAGCACGGCCAGCCACTCTGCCGATCGCATTGCCATCGCGCGCGCGTGGTCAGGCATTGAAGTCGCGCCATTCCACGCGGTAGTTGCGGCCCAGGGTCATGATGCGCTCGAGCAGCTCGGTATAGCCCATGCCGGCTGCCCGAGCCGATTCGGCGAAGTCCTCTTCGCGGGCCAGGTTCGGATTGGGATTGGCTTCGAGCATGAATACGCTGCCGTCGCCGCGCACGCGAAAATCGATGCGGGCACAGCCCGACAGATGCAGCGCGCGGTAGATGCGCCGCGATAGCCGGTCCAGCTGGTGCAATACCGCCGGCGGCAAATCATCGGCTGCGCGGGTGGTGATGTCGTAGCGGTGTTGATAAGCCCGATCCCATTTGACCTTGCGGGTCGCGATTGCCGGCAGCGAATCCGGCAGGGAGCCAAAGCGCATCTCCCACACCGGCATTCGCGTCAGCCGCTCGTTGCCGAGCATGCCGACGTACAGCTCGCGGCCCTCGATGTATTCCTCGACCAGGGCATCGGAGCCGATCTGTTCGTGCACGAACTGCACGCGCTCGCGCAGCTTGGCGATGTCGTCAACCACCGAGGCCTGGGCGATACCCAGTGAGGCGTCTTCGGTGGCGGATTTTACGAACAGCGGCGGCCGCAGCCGCCGCGGCACGGTCACGCGCTGGCCGCGCCGGAATACCGCAAACTGCGGGGTCGGAATGCGATGAAATGCCAGCAGCTGCTTGCACAGCACCTTGTCTCGCGACAGCAGCAGACCGCGCGGATTGCAGCCGGTATAGGGTGCGCGCATGAGTTCCAGAAAGGCGACCACGTGCTGATCGTAGGTGACGATGCCATTGAACTCTTCGAGCAGATTGAACACAAGCTCCGGCTTGGTCTCGATCAGCGCCGAGCGCAGCTCGGTCAGGGAATCGAGTACACCGAGCGTCTGCACCTGATGTCCGGAGGCGCGCAGGGTCGAGATCACGTCATATTCGGTGCGCCATTCGTCGATTTCCTTCTCGGAGAAGCCCTCCAGGGTCTCGGGGGGCACCAGGCTCGAGTGCACTACCACCAGCGTACGCAGCTTTTTCATGCGCGCAAACGCAGTCCCTGGCTGCGCATGTACAGCCGTACCAGCCGGCGCAGCATGGTACGGGCCGCGCGCAGCGAAGCCCGCTGCGAGCCGCGCACGTACAGTTGCAGACGCTCGCCGCGATCGATAGCCGTGCGCAGCACCTGATACGCCGCGTAACGATCGACGCCGGTCGCGCGGATGATTGAGGTCAGCAGCTGCGACTTGTTCGAGCGCAACAGCGTCGCGGCGGTGAGCCCGCGCGCTCCCGGATCGGCCGTGAACACGCCATGAAGCAGCCGGTCGGCCAGCATCCCGCGTCGCGTGCGGGCCCGCGCCAGCTTGCTGCGGTAATGCTGCGCCAGCGTACGCTGATTGCGATCAAGCGGTTCAATCCGATCGCGGCAGCGCACCGGCGGGCGATGGGCGCCGAATTCGCCGGCGACCTGCTGCACGAATCGGAGCTTGCGCAGCGCCGGCCACGAAGCATAGCGGCGCTGCCAGCCTGAGCGCGGCGCCAGCCAGACGGCAAAGGTCTCGGCGAAATCCTCGGTCGGATGGCTTTGGGCGTACCAATCGCCGAGGTGCTGCACATGGTGGCGGCTCGCAGGTCGCGCGCGGTAGCCCGAGCGATAGGGCTCGGACGCCGGTCCGAATAGTGCGCGCCAATGGGCTCGGCGGCGCAGCCGGTACGCGGAATCGATCGCGTGGCCGGCCTCGTGCCGCAGGATGCGCATGAGCCAGTTGACGTTACTGCCCTCGACTTCGCGCGTCATCTTGCGCTCCAGACGCATCAGTCGCGGGTGGGCGAGGTAGAACGGGACCGCGATCCCGGGCACCCCATCAGGCGAAAACCACTCCTCGGACAGCCAGACGTGCGGCCGGAATCGAATCCCGCGTCCATCGAGCTCGTTATAGAGTCGCCGCACGTAGCGCTGCAATGGCGAGCGCCGCAGGTCCAGGCGCAGATCGCAGATTCGCAGCTGCAGCAGCTCCTGGTCGCTAAGGCGCGTCCAGTCGAGCCGGCGCGCTCGGGCAGATTGCAGGCGGCGCGGGGAAGTTGTCGCGAGGGTCGAGGCCATCGCCGCAGACTCTAACGAATCGGGGCCGCGCTGTCCGCTGGCGCCGCCGGTGGGGCAGCTTCGGGTCTCACGCTGGGCTCTCGGCCAACCGCACCAGCCCCGCGGCCAACAGCCGATCGGCGATCTCGTCAATCAGAGGCGCGCGAGCCAGCGCGCCCAGCCAGCCGGCTGGAATGGCCGGCGCGCCATAGAAGGCTCCGGCCAATTGCCCGTGAATGGCTCCGATCACGTCGGCATCTCCGCCAAAATTGGCGGCGCGCAATGCGCCATCGCGAAATCCCCCGCTGCTGGCCAGGGCCCAGCGCGCCGCGGTCAGGGCGGTCAGAGCCGGCCCCGCGTGAGCGCGGGGCATCAGCGTCGGATCTCGAGCCAGCAACGCCGTGACCGGCGCTGCCAACGGCCGCGGACCGAACACCGCCAGGGGCGGCCGTAGCATTCGCGCCAGCGGCTCGCCACGCAGCGCCGTGTGCAGCATGGCGGCGACCACGCGGCAACTGTCCAGCACTAACGGTGCCGCGTCGAACACTCGCGCAGCCGCCTCGGATTGTGTGATGGCCTGTGCCTCGTGCGCGAAATAAAACAGCACGATCGGTGCCACGCGCGACAGCGGCGCCGCCTCTTGGCTGGGCGGCGTGTCGAGCGGCGCCCTCATGGTCGCGCGGGTGACGCCGGTCGCGTCAGTCGCGCCGGTCGCGCCACTCGCGCCACTCGCGCCGGTCGCGCCACTCGCGCCGGTCGCGCCACTCGCGGCGTGCTCGGCGCGGCCCAGCGCCCAGGCGGTGGCTGCGGTAATGCCCACACAGTGGCTGCCGGCCGCGAGATGACCTTGCCGTTGCCAGCGGGCATAGCGCTGCAGCTGATCCTGTGGCTCAAAGCCCTGACTCTCGAGCAGGCTTTCGGCCAGGCACAGCGACATTGCGGTGTCGTCACTCCAGCTGCCGCGCGGCAGATCAAATGCTCCGCCGCCCAGCAGATCGCCCACCGGTGCAAAGCTCCCCGCTCGCCGGTATTGGGTCGCGGCGCCCAGCGCATCGCCCACCGCGAGTCCAAGCAGGCTGCCGCGATAACGCCCACGCAGCGTTTGCAGCGCCGACAGGCCTGGGGCTGGAGCGAGCGTCTGACGATGTCTGGGCCAGTGGCAGATGAATTCGACCTGCTCGCGCGTCTGCGGCACCACCGGCCAAGTCACAGCGCGCGCACAGGATTGCCACAGCCGATTGAGCTGGCTCAGGGCCGCGGGACCGTCGAGTCCCTGCTCGGCGAGGTAACAGCCGATCACGGTGGCGGTGCGGCCGATGCCGGCGCGGCAATGCACGTAGACGCGCCGGCCCACGGCCACGGCGGTCTGCAGGTGCGCCAGAATGACGCGCATCTGCGCCAAATCCGCCGGCACCGAAGCGTCTAGAATGGCACAGCGCAGGTAGTCGACATCGGCCGGCAGCAGCGCTTGATACTCCGGCCGCTCTCCGGCTTCGGTCAGATCGAGAAAAAAATCGATGCCGGCGTCGAGCAGCCGCTGCAAGCGCTCGCGTGTCTCGGCCTCAGTGCTGCCGGAAGGGTACTCGCCCGCGAGCAGAATACCCGGCAGCACCCAGTAGGTGTTCTCGAATGGGCGATCCATGCGGCCGCGCTAGCCGATCGCAACAACGCGCAGGCGGCCATCGAGTTGCGCCTCGATCGCCATCGACTCTTCCTCGGCGTCGCTCATGAACGCCGGTTCGGCCGGCGGCATCTCGCCCGCCAGCGCACGCAGGCCCGCAAAATCGAACTGCCGCGGATCGGCGAGCGTGCCGGGTTCCACATGCTGCAGGGCCGAGAATATCGACTGCATGCGCCCCGGATGCTCACGCTCCCAGACCGCCAGCATGCTCTTGATGGCGTTGCGCTGCAGATTCGGCTGCGAGCCGCACAGCCGGCAGGGAATCAGCGGAAAACGCATGCCGCGCGCGTAACGCGCGATGTCGCGCTCGGCGATGTAGGCCAGCGGACGGATCACGATGTGCCGGCCATTCTCGGAACGCAGCTTGGGCGCCATCGCCTTGAGCCGACCGGCATTGAACAGATTCAGGAACAGCGTCTCGACGATGTCATCGCGATGATGTCCGAGCGCAATCTTGCTGATGTCGTGCTCGGCGGCGAAGCGGTAGAGCGCACCGCGCCGCAGCCGCGAGCACAGCGAGCACAGCGTGCGGCCTTCGGGGATGACCCGCTTGATGACACTGTAGGTGTCCTGCTCGATCACGTGGTGGGCCACACCCCGCGAGCGCAGGTAATCGGGCAGCACCTGCACCGGAAAGCCCGGCTGCTTCTGGTCGAGGTTGACCGCGATCAGCTCGAACTGCACCGGCGCACTGCGCTGGAGCGAGCGCAGCAGGTCCAGCATCGTATAGGAGTCCTTGCCGCCGGACAGGCACACCATCACGCGATCGCCGTGCTCGATCATGCGGTAGTCTTCGATGGCCTTGCCGGCCAAGCCCCGCAGTCGCGCTGCCAGCCGGCGCAAGGTGGCGGAAGTCTCGCTCATGAGGCGCCTTCGAGGTATTTTGTATCGAGGTAGCGCAGCAGAGCCGTGGCCGACAGCGGTTGGCCGGTCGCGTCTTTCATCAACTCCTTCACCGTGACCTTGGCGCCGAGCCCGTGCACGTGCTCACGCAACCAGCCAAACAGGCCGCTGAATTCGCCGCGTGCGATCTGCTGCTCGATATCCGGTATGTGGTTGCGCAGGCTCTCCCACAACTGCGCCGCAATCACCGCACCGAGCGCGTACGACGGGAAATAGCCGAAGGATCCGAGCGCCCAATGGATGTCCTGCAGACAACCATCGGCAGCGCCGGTCGGACGAACCTCGAGGCGCTGCTCCATACCGGCATTCCATGCCTCGGGCAATTCACGTACTGCGAGCTCGCCGGACAGCAGTTTCTTTTCCAGCTCGTAGCGCAGCAGGATATGCAGCGGATAAGTCACTTCGTCGGCGTCGACACGGATCAGGCTGCGCTGCACGTTATTCAGCCGCCGGTAGAGATTATCGGGTTCCCATTCCGGACCGCTGACCGCAAAATGCTTTTCCAGCAACGGCCGCAGATACGTGACGAAGGCGCGGCTGCGCCCCACGATCATCTCCAGCAGCAGCGATTGGCTCTCCTCGAGTGCCATGCCGCGATCACGCCCCACCGGCTGGTCGCGCCACGCCTGCGGCAGGCCGAGGTCGTACATCGCGTGTCCGGTTTCGTGCATTGCCCCGAGCAGGCCCGAAAAGGGATCGGCGCTGTCGAAGCGCGTGGTGACGCGGATGTCGCCCGGCACACCCTCGGTGAAGGGATGTTCGCTCTCATCGATGCGGCCGCGATCGAACGGAAATCCGATCGCCCGCATCACTTCGACCACCAGTGCGCGTTGCTTGCCGGGCGCAAACTTGCCGGTGAACGGCAGCGACGGCCGCTGCGCCTGCAGGCTCAGCGTCTCGCGAATCAGACTGGGCAGCCGCCATGACAGTGATTTGAAGATCGCGTCGATATCGGCGGCGGAGATACCCGGCGAAAATTCGTCCACCAGCGCGTCATACGGCGGCAGGCCCAGCGCCTGCCCCAACAGCGCGGCCTTGTCGCGCACCAGGTGCACGACTTCCTCCAGATGCGGCGCGAGCAGATCGAAATTGTTCTGCCGCCGGGCCTCGGCCCATTGCACCTCGGCGCGCGCCGTCGCACGGGCCAGGCGCGAGATCAACGACACGGGGGTGGCAATGGCGTAGTCGCGCTGACGACGCATCTCGTGCAGATTCGCGAGCTGCCAGTCCTCGAGCCCTAGCGAGTTCGCCTGCGCACGATCGAGCAGCCGGGTGATCTTCGGGGTGGTCAGCAGCGCGTGATATTCGGTCTCGAGGGCCGCCAGCTGCTCGCCGCGCACGTCCGCACTGCCCCGAGGCATCATGACGGCCGCGTCCCAGCGCAGCAGCGACAGCGCGCCATGGAAGGCGTGCAGACGCCGCCATTCCTGCTCGAGTTGCACGTAAGGAGCTGTGGACATGATGATTGACCGCGCCCCGAAAATCAGTGGCTCGGCGGCCAGTTGGCCGCGCACCAGTGCGCCCATCTGCACCAGCGCGGCCAGTCCGAGGCAATAAAACCCGCCCCGATCGAGACGATCAGCAAGACCAGGAGCGTCAGATAGACCGCCATCGAGCGCATGACGCCATGATAATGGCTTCACCAACGGGCGTCTCGCGCTGCGGTAAGATGCGACAATGTCATTGAGAATATGCTTTGCGTCGGCCGAATTGACCCCCTTAGCCAAGGCCGGGGGCCTCGCCGACGTGTCCGGCGCGCTGCTCAAATACCTGCACGCCGACGGGCACGACATTCGCCTTTTCATGCCGGGGTACTCCAGCATCCAGCGTCAAGGCCTGGAAATCCACCCGGTCGACTTGCTGCGCAACCTGTCGGTGATGCTCGGCAGCCATCGTTACGATTTCTCGGTGTCGACAGCGCAGCTGCCGGGTTCGAGCGCCTTGGTCTATCTGGTCGATTGCCCGGCGGCCTTCCACCGCGCCTCGCTCTATACCTCGGATGCCGACGAGCATCGGCGCTTCCTGCTGCTCACCCACGCCGCCTTCATCTGCTGCCAGCGCATGGCGTTCGCGCCGCAGATCATGCATTTCAACGACTGGCACACGGCGGCCGGAGCCCTGCTGATGCGCGCGACTTACGGCTGGGACCGGCTGTTCCAGGCCTCGCGCAGTGTGCTGACGGTGCATAACATCGGCTACCAGGGCATCGTGAGCAGCGCGGTGCACGCGGAAGTGCTGCCCGGAGGGCCGGTCTCGATGCTCGACCCGGTCGATTTCGCCGCCGGGCGCATCAACCTGTTGCGCACCGGCCTCGCCTATGCGGACCGCATCACGACTGTCAGTCCCACGTACGCGCGCGAACTTGGCACCGCCGAGTACGGCATGGGACTGGAAGGTCTATTGCGCACGCGCGCCGATGCCATCGTGGGCATACTCAACGGCGTGGACTACGACGAATGGGACCCACGCCACGACCGCTATCTGACACAGCACTACGGTGCCAATCAACTCGGGGTGAAAGCCGAACTCAAGGATGAATTCCTGCGGCGCATACGACTCACGGGCGGCGCGCGCACCGCGCTGATCGGCATCGTCAGCCGACTGGCGACGCAGAAGGGATTCGATCTGCTATTCGACTGCATGCCGCTACTGCTGCAGGCGCGGGAGTTCAATCTGGTGGTGCTCGGAACCGGCGAGGCCCGGTACGAGGATTTCTTCAATGACCTGCAGCGGCGTTTTCCAGAACGCGTGCACTTTCAACGCCGCTACAGCGATGAGTTCGCGCATTGGATCGAAGCGGCCAGCGACATGTTCCTGATGCCCTCGCACTACGAACCCTGCGGGCTCAATCAGATGTACAGCATGCGCTATGGCACTGTACCGATCGTGCGGCGCACCGGCGGACTCGCCGACTCGGTCCAGCATTTCGATGCCGCCAGCGGCTCGGGTACCGGCATCGTATTCAACCACTACAACGCCGAGGCCGTCACCTGGGCCCTCAATACGGCACTGGATCTATACCAGAACAAGGGAATGTGGCGCCGGCTGGTGCAGAATGCCATGGCGCAGGATTACTCCTGGAGCCGCCAGGTGCGCGGCTACATCGAAGTCTATGAAAGCCTGGTGCAGCCCTGACTCATAGCCGTACCCTGCCTTTCTGATCGAATGGGATCGTGCGCAGCACGCCGCCTTGCAGATGCACCTGCCCGTAGACGCGATAGTCGACCACGTGGTGAGTAAAACCGCCGGCGAACGCGGCCAGCACGGTATTGAGATTGGCCGTCACGTTCAGATCGAAGTCGGTGTCGCCGAGCGGCGGCAATGTGAAGGCGGCATCGGTCGCACCCTGCGCAAACGCCGCGCCCTGAAGCTCGAGGTGGCATTCGACGCTGCGGATCGCTATCGCGCGATCGTTGGGGTTGGTGGCATGAAGCGTGAGCCTGATCTGCTGCTGCTGTGCGTTGCCGCCGCCGACGACCACGCGGGTGACGGTCAGGCGCGGCGCTTCGAGCTTTGGCAGCACGGTCGCGCAGCCGGCAACCGCGGCGCCCATCGTCGCCAGCAATGCCGCCAGCCGCAGCAGGCCGGGCACTCTCATCGCTTTGCATGACACGCGCGGTGGCGCCGATGTCTGCCGCAACCGCGTAATTCTCATGCGCGCCCCACCCCGCTGGTACGCCCGAACACGTGGTTCAGGGACGCGAAATGCACCGCCAGCGCCGCAGTCAGACTGCCGACCGGCAGACGCCAGCTCCAGTTGCCGGTCGCTGTACCCGGAGTGTTGAAGCGCGCTTGCGAGCCGAGTTGCAGCAGGTCCTGCACCGGAATGACCGCCAACTGGGCTACCGAGGCCAGGACGGCGCGCGCCATAGTCTCGGCCAGAGCGGCAGGCTCCGTGCGCAGATAAAATTCCACCCGCTGCGCGTCCGCACGCTCAAGGCTGCGGTACCAGCCCACGGTCGTGTCATTGTCGTGGGTGCCGGTATAGGCGACCACATCGCGCAGGTAATTGTGCGGTAAATGCGGATTGTCGGGCGAGCCGTCAAAGCCGAACTGCAGCACGCGCATCCCCGGCAGATGGAAGGCGACCCGCAGCTGTTCGACGTCCGGCGTAATGACGCCCAGATCCTCGGCGACCAGCGGCAGATCGGGAAAGTCAGCCCTGAGCGCCTGAAACAACGCCTGCCCGGGCGCCGGGCACCAGCGGCCTTCGCGCGCGGTTTTGGCTGCCGCCGGAACGGCCCAATAGCCGGCCAGGCCACGAAAGTGATCGATGCGAACCAGATCGAAGCGCTGCAACTGGTGGGCAAGCCGCGTGCGCCAGAAGCTGAACCCGTCGCGCTCGGCCTGGCCCCAGTCATAGAGCGGATTGCCCCAGAGCTGCCCGTCGGCCGAAAAATAGTCGGGCGGCACACCGGCCAGCAGCGCCGGACGGCCATCGGCGTCGAGCTGGAATTGCGCGCGCGCAGCCCAGGTCGCTACCGAGTCTGGCGCCACATAGATCGGCAGATCGCCGAACAGGAACACGCCGCGCGCCGCCGCGTAGCCGCGCAAGGCGCGCCATTGCCAGTCAAATTGCCACTGTTCTAGACGGCGACGTTCGAGCTGCTCGCGGGACTCGCGGGCAAATCGATACATGGCTTTGGGATCGCGCGCGCGGAACTGTTCCGGCCAGTCCCACCAGGCGGCTTTGAAGCGATCGGCCATGGCTTCGAACAGCACGTAATCCTCGAGCCAATCCTCATGGGCCGCTCGAAACGATTCGAAGTCTGAATGCTGTGCGTTGAGGTCCGGCAATTCGTTGCAATCGATCATCGAGGCCTGGCCGGCAAAATCGGACCGCGCCCAGTATGGCGATCCGCCGCCGCCCGGCGGACCCAGAGGCAGCACCTGCCAGATCGAAAAACCGGCCTGCGCCAGCCAATCGATGAAACCACGCGCCGCCGCGCCGAGCGCGCCGCGAGCGTCGGCGCCGTCTCCGGTAAGCAGCGAGGTTGGATGCAGCAGCACGCCCGAGCGTCGCCGCTCCAGCAGCCGCAGAGCCACGCTCATGCGCGGCTGGGGGCGAGCTTCGCCAGCATATCGGGGGTAACCAGTACCACGCCGTTATCGGTAACATGAAACCTGGCGGCATCGGTCGCGCGGTCGACCCCGATCTGCATGCCGTCCGGGATCTCGCAATTCTCATCCAGAATCGCCCGATCCACCACACAGCCGGCACCGATCTTGACGTTCGGCAGCACCACCGCGCGCGAGATAGTCGATCGCTCCTCGACTCGAACACTGGAGAAGAGCAGCGACTGATTGACGTGGGCGCCGGAAATAATGCAGCCGCCCGAGACCATGGAATCGACCGCAGTGCCGCGACGGCCGACCTCGTCGAGCACAAACTTGGCCGGCGGCTGATGCAGCTGATAGGTCCAGATCGGCCACTCTTCGTCGTAAAGATTGAGTTCGGGCGCGACGTGCACCAGCTCGATATTGGCATCGTAGAAAGCGTCGACGGTGCCGACGTCGCGCCAGTAGGCCTGTGCGCGCGTCTTGACGTCGGTAAACGGATAGGCGGCCACATGCAACAGGTCGATCGCCGCGGGAATCACGTTCTTGCCGAAATCATGCGCCGACTTGTCGTCGGTCGCATCGGCGATCAGCAGTTTCTCCAGCAGCCGGGCGTTGAACACGTAGATGCCCATGGACGCGAGCGCGACATCCGGCCGCGACGGGATGGTCTCGGGCTCCTTCGGCTTCTCGGTGAATTTCGTGACGCGGTTCCAGTCGGTGACCGAGAGCACCCCGAAGTCACGGGCGGTTTCGGGCGGCACTTCGACCACCCCGACGGTGATGTCGGCGCCCTTCTCGACGTGGTAGGCGATCATCGGACCGTAGTCCATCTTGTAGATGTGGTCGCCGGCGAGCACCAGCACGTGCTTGGGATGCAGCGCTCGAATCAGCTCGATGTTCTGATAAACACAATCAGCCGTGCCGCGATACCAATGCACACCGACCTGCTGCTGTGCCGGCACCACGTCGATGAATTCCCCGAACTCGCCGCGCAAGTAGCTCCAGCCGCGCTGCACATGCTGGATTAGGGATTGACCTTTGTATTGCGTCATCAGAAAGATCTGACGTATCCCGGAATTGACGCAGTTCGACAGCACGAAGTCGATGATCCGGAACTTGCCGCCGAACGGGGTCGCCGGTTTACAGCGATGCAGCGTCAGATCCTTGAGCCGCTCGCCGCGGCCGCCGGCCATGACGACGGCCAATGCGCCGCTGGTCAGGCGGCTGACGTAGCGCCCAGAGGAAGCCCGCGACTGCTGCTTGGCCATAGGTTCGGGTGGTGACGGGACGCTACGAGTATAGTACGTTGCACAGGGATAAAGGCTGAATATTCGGGGGATTATCCTCCGCAAATCACCTTGAGTACCACAGCGCAACCGCGGTCGGTGACGCCAGGATCCTTCGCCCCGCGGATCTCCGCGAGCCTACAGCCGCCTGAGCAGACCCATCTCCATCGGATGCGCCAGCATTTCGTGCCAGGGAGAAATCCGGATCTCGAAGGCGAATTGTCCGCAGTTTGGCGGCGCGGCGTGAAGCTCATAGACGGCCGAGCCGTCGCTGTCGATCTCGCCGTTCGGGCGCAGCAGCGCGCGCCAGGCACCGTCGTGCTGTTCGCTGCCGAATGAGGATAGGGCCGGCAGTTCCGATCGCGACCTCGGCAGCACCCGCTGCGCCACGAATTCCACGCGCACGTCGCCTGGCGTGAGCCCGTTGAGCGCCGCGGCGACGCGAACGCTCAGCGCGCCGGCCCGCGGCAATTCGCGGGGCGTGTCGGTGAGGCGGCGCAGTGCCACGCCGGGCCAGTGCACTCGCACGCGCTGCTTCCAGCTGCTAAATTGTGTCGCCGCCGCCGCTCCGCCCTGCATCAGGCGCTGATGGTGTTGCGCGGCCGGGTAGTACAAACCGCGTGCGTAGTCCTGCACCACGCGGCCCATATTGAAGTGCGGGATCACCGTCATCATCGCGCGCTTGCAGCGCCGCACCCATTCCGGCGAGTAGCCATCCGGGTTTCGCGCGTAATACAGTGGAACGACTTCTTCTTCTATGGCATCGAACATCGCGGCCGAGTCGAGCGCGTCGCGCCGCTCGGCGTCCTGGGCGTCGGCGGCAGGAATGCCCCAGCCATTGTTATGGTCGAAGCCTTCCGCCCACCAGCCATCGAGAATGCTGACATTGAGGCGGCCGTTGACCGCGGCTTTAATGCCCGAGGTGCCGCTGGCCTCGAGCGGTGCAACCGGGTTGTTGAGCCAGACGTCGACGCCGGTCACCAGCCAGCGCGCCAGTTGCAGATCGTAATCCTCGAGGAATACCACATTACCGGCGAATTCTGGCGCCAACATGAGCTGCTTGATCTCGCGCAGCACCTGCTGACCGGGATGATCCGCGGGATGAGCTTTGCCGGCGAACAGAAACAGTACCGGACGGTCTTCCGACTTGACCAGTCTTAGCAGACGCTCGCGAGCGCGCAGCAGTAACGAGGCGCGCTTGTAGGTCGCGAAGCGTCGCGCAAAACCGAGCGTCAGTACACCGGGCCGCTCAGGGTCAATGAGCCGCGTGATGCGGCGCAGCTGCGCCGGATTCAGGTCCTTGGCGTGATATTCGCGGCGCAGCCGGGCGCGCACACCATCGAGCATGCGCGCCTTGACCTGCTGCGCCGTCTCCCAGAAATCGTAGTCCGGCACCTGCGTGATGGCATGCCAGAAGTCGCGGTTCGACAGGCGCTCGCGCCACTCGGGACCGAGCGCGCCGTCGAAGAAGCGAGCCCAGGTCTGGGCCAGGAAGGTCGGCACGTGCACGCCATTGGTCACGTATCCGACCGGATTCTGTGCCGGCGGCACTTCCGGCCAGTGCTCGGCCCACAGGCGCGATGACACCGCGCCGTGAATGCGGCTGACGCCGTTCACACGCCGCGCACCATTGAGCGCCAGGTGTGTCATGTTGAAGGCATGGGATGCATTGGGCGCGCGACCCAGATCGAGTACGCGTTCCACAGAAACATCGAGCTCGGCGAAGATGTCCTGAAAGCAATGCGTGAACAGTCCCATATCGAAGACGTCGTGGCCGGCCGCGACCGGGGTGTGCGTGGTGAAGACACACTGCGTCGCGGTGGACTCGAGCGCGGCGGCGAAGTCCAGCCCATAGGCGACACCTTCGCGCACCAATTCAAGAATCAGAAACGCCGAGTGACCCTCGTTCATATGCCAGACCGCCGGCGCCATTCCCAGCGCCCGCAGCGCCCGCACTCCACCCAGCCCCAGAATCATTTCCTGGCGGATGCGCACCGCGCCGTCACCGCCGTAGAGGCGGTGCGTGATCTCGCGGTCCTCGCTGGCGTTCTCCTTGCAGTTCGTATCGAGCAGATAGACCGAGATCCGGCCGACCTGCGCCTTCCAGATACGCGCCACGACATTGCGGCCGGCGATGCGTACCGTCACCTGCATCCAGCCGCCGTTGGCATCGCGCACCGCCTCGACGGGCAGGTCACGTGGATCGGATTTATTATTGCTGGCGTGCTGCACGCCGTCACTGTCCACCGACTGAATGAAGTAGCCCTGGGTATAGAGCAGCCCGACGGCTACAAAATTAAGCCTCTCATCGCTGGCTGCCTTGCAATGATCGCCGGCGAGGATGCCGAGGCCGCCGGAATAGATCGGGAAACTCTCGTGGAAACCGTACTCGGCGCAGAAATACGCGACCAGCGGCTCATCGGCCCGCTGCGGCGCAGCTAGATAAGCATCAAACGATTCGACCACCTGTCGGTAGCGCTCCTGATAGATTCGATCGGCGGCTGCGCGGTCGAGGTTTTCCTGATTGGTGCAGCGCAACATCAGCCGCGGGTTGCCGACGACCTGCTGCCAGAGCTCGGGCTCCAGGTCTTCGAACAACGCCCGGGTCGGGCGGTGCCAACTGAAGAACAAATTGTTGGCAAGCTCCGGCAATCGCGCCAGTGACGCGGGGATTACCGGGTAGATTTCAATCAGTTGATTAGGCATGGCGGCCCTGCGACGGTTCATCATAGGCGAAAAGTCTATCAGCAAGACCAATCTTCGCTCGTACGCTGCATCGCGATCGGAATGTATTCGATCACTGCCGCGAGCGGCCTGAAGACGCACTCGGGATGCCGGCGGCCGCGCGCGCGCCGGCGGATTGAACGTTGACATCATGATGCTTCATACCTAGCATCACGATGTGAGAACGACATTGACCCTGGATGAAGACATCGCGGCGCGCCTGCAATCCGAAGCACGGCGCACGGGGCAGCCGTTCAAGACGCTGGTTAACGAGTTGCTGCGCTCGGGCCTCGCACAGCGCCGCTCGGCTCCCGGGATCGAGCGCTTTCAGGTCGAAACGCACGATTTTGGCGGGCTGAGGCCCGGTGTGTCGCTGGATAGCATTGGCGCTCTGCTCGAGCACCTGGAAGGTCCGGATCATCGATGATCGTTGTCGACGCGAATGTACTCTTGTATGCCTACGACTCGAACTCCGAATCTCATGGGTGCTGCCGCGATTGGTGGACCGCGGCGCTGAACGGACATGAGCAGGTGGGTCTTCCGTGGCAGACCTTGCTCGCATTCATACGCATTGCCAGCAACCTGCGTGTGTTCGAAGTGCCGCTGAGCGCGGTCAGGGCCTGCGAGATCGTCTCGACCTGGCTTGCACGACCACAGGTATTGATCCTTACACCGGGCGAGCGCTTCTGGGCGATCCTTAAAATGCAAATCACCAGCGCGCAGATCAGGGGGCCGCTCGTCACCGACGCGGCGCTCGCTGCGATCAGCATTGAACACGGCGCCGCGTTGTGTACCACCGACCGCGAATTTCGGCGCTTCGATGGGCTGACACTGATCGACCCAGGCAAATGACCGGGAGCAAGCGAGCTGCCGGCGTCCTGCGCGGCCTGCTATATGCAACCGCTGTCTGCTGCGGCGCGTGCGGCCGGCAGGTCGCGCCGCACAGCGCGAGCGCAACGGGCGCGGCGGATGCAAGGCCGGCGAACATCGCGCCAACGACGGGCGGCGCGCCAACGACCGGGGTCGCGCCAACGACGCCGATCGCGCCGGCGGCTGTGGCGCCCAACTGCCTGCCCTCGCACGATGGTTATCTACGGCTGCGGATGCGTGGCGAGAGCAATATGGACATCGATTGGCACGATGCGGACATGCAGTGCGATGGCGGTCCGCGCCCCGGTCAGCAAGGCCTTCGCGTGACGTTCCTCGGCCCCGGACGGCGCGGCGAGCACAATCTGCGGTTCGTCTTCGGCATCGCTGCTGCGCCCGGCGCGCACGCCGCGCATAACGTGCCGACGAATGTCACGGTGATCTTCGAGGGCGAACAGAAATTGTATTCCACCGCGGGCGACGGCAAATGCACCATTGACGAGTTCAGCGAGCAGCCGCTCCCGGGGAAGGTCGATGCGCATCTGCGCCGCCTCAGTGCCCGCGGGTTCTGCACTGCGCCCGCCACGGCCATTGCCGGTCACAGTGGACTGCTGCTGAGCCGATTTGATTTTGCTGGACCCGTGCTGGATGAGGATGGCGCTGATGAGTCGGTACCCGCCAAGCCCTGAGCGATCGGAAGCGATGCGCTGGGGGCGTGCGCGAGTTTTATTAGCCGCCGTGCTGCTGCTCGGCGCCGTGCTGGCACCGGCCGCGCGGGCGCTCGAAAACCTGAACGCCTTCCCGCAATCGGCACTCGAGATCCGTACTCAGACGGGTAGCCAGCGGTTCAACATCTGGATCGCCGACACACCGGCGCGCTCGCAGCAGGGCCTGATGTTCGTGCGTTCTCTGCCCGCCGATCGGGGCATGCTGTTTCCACTGGAGCGGCCAGGCGTCATGCGCATGTGGATGAAGGACACGCGCATTGCGCTCGACATGCTGTTTATCGACCCACACGGTGAAATCATCTACATCCGACACAATGCGACGCCCGAATCGGAAGCGATCATCACGACGCCGGCACCCGTGATTACGCCGGTGAAGGCGGTACTCGAGCTCGCGGGCGGCGAATGCGCGCGGCGGCACATCGAACAGGGGGATCATGTGGTCCACGCGCTGTTCTACTAGGTGCGCCAGCGGTCGGCGCGCGAACGGCAGGCGGCCGACCCGAGATTGTGCGACACATACGCCGCAACGACCGGTGCACAGCGAACTCGAGTTTCAGCGCCTTGAGTGGGTCGAGATCCAGAGCGGCGCGTGGAAAAAGGGTTGTTTGTCCGCTAGCCGGTCTTTCGCTACTGGGGCGTTTGGGCGAGTAAAATCCTAACGCTTTCAATGGTCTGACCTTGCGGGTCTGTACTACACGGCGATCGCGTCTTTGGCGCTGAGGCGCGGTCGTGCCTGTTCCGGCAGCGTCCAGCCAAGGTGCGAGAGCAGCAATTGCTGATCGGGTTCCGGTTCGGTGTAGCGCGTGAAGATGAGCTCGCGGCCGTCGGTGGTCGGGAAGTGCACGTCGAGCAGCTGCATGGCTGAGAGCTTCTCGAGCACCACGCGCGGGGTGAGTCCCGGTGCGCGTTGCTTGAGACACTCCCCGCTTCTCGGCGATGCTCCAGTACCGATCCTCCTTACCGTCTTTGACGCGCCGATGGCACTTCAAATATATGCGCTAAGCGTAGCCGTCTCAATACACGCGCGCTACACCAAGGTCTGTGCCACAGGGGCAGTCAAATCCGTGCTCGCGACGAATCAAGGCCTTGCGCGAAGAATCATTGGGAAACCCCTCAAAACCAATCTCGAGTATCGAAAGACCGGTTAGAGTTCGAGGAATCATGTTGCTGGCGTACAACAGGGTGTTGTATTGGGTTAAATCTTCGGTTTATGCTTGTTGCAATAGGGGAGCTGGCCAGGTCGTGTCACTCATGGAAGCCCGCGTTCGGTCTCTATCAACGCAGATTCGCACGAGTGAATGCACCGGGCGGCATCAAGTAAGTAACGCTACGCAATCAAGATTCGGAGAAGTCATCCGCCCTGATACCAAAAGTACGGTGGCGGTTCTGGCCGAATCTAGGGAGACCTTCATGAGATATTCTTCAGGGGACAATTATCCTTGGAATGATCCGACAGGACCCAAGACGATTCGTTCACTGTCGAAGTCACTGATCGGTGGTTTGAGCGCGCTTTGGCTTGTTGCGATGCCGCTGCATGCGGCCGACACCAGCAGCGATGCGGAAACAGGCACGCTGCAAGAAGTGGTGATTACCGGTTCGCGTATCCCGGTGCCAGCGAACTTCACCGCAACGAGTCCGACGACTGTCGTCACGAGTCAGGAAGTTCAACTGCAAGGGCACACCGATATCACCGACGTGATGAATCAGCTGCCGCAGAACATCATCGGTACCAATGCAGACTTCGGCAATGTCTCAAGTCCTTTAACGTCGACCGGTGGTTTCTCGACCGTGGATCTTCGCGGCCTTGGACCCCAACGAACCCTGGTGCTGGTGGATGGCCGGCGCCTCGGTGCAGGTGATCCCAGTACCTCCAACCAGAACGTAGCGGTCGACATCGACCAGATTCCCGCGCCGTTGATCGAGCGGGTCGACGTGGTGACCGGCGGCGCGTCCGCCACATACGGCTCCGACGCGATCGCCGGCGTCGTGAATTTCATCCTGAAGAAGGACTTCCAGGGTGTCCAAGTCGACGGTCAATACGGCTTCAGCCAGCACGATCAGCATGACAGCTACGTCCAGGGATTGGTGGGCCATAACGACCCCATCACCGGGTACAGCGCCACTCCGCCGCCGACCGGCAGCATCCGCGACGGGTACAAGCACGATGTTTCGATCCTCATGGGCTCGAACCTGGCCGACGGGACCGGCAACGTGACCGGGTACTTCGTCTACCACGATCAGCAACCGATCGCAGGCTCAGCGCGCGACTTCTCGGCTTGCCAGCTCTACTCCAACGGCGACGAGATCTCTCCGGTCTATAGCGGCCTGGAGTGTCTCGGCAGCTCGAACTCGAACCGCTTTACGCCGGAGAACCCCGCTGCTGCGGGCTACGGCGTTCGGTATACCGTGGTGGGCAATCAATTCCTGCCCTGGCCGCAGGTCGGCTCGAGTCCGCCAGCGGTCTACAATTACAATCAATACGAATACCTGCAGCGTCAAGACCAGCGCTACCAGGCTGGCTTTATGGGGCACATTGACGTCAATGACCACCTCAAACCGTACACGCAATTCTTCTACATGGATGATCGAAGCACAGCGGTGGTCGCGCCTTCTGGGCTGTTCGTCGGCGGGAATCCCTACACATCGGACGGCAACGAACTCATCAATTGCAGCAATCCGCTGTTGAGCGCGCAGCAACAGGGCGTGATCTGCACACCGGCCCAGATTGCCGGTGACACCGCCGTCCCGGGCTCGCCAGGGAATAGCGCGGACGTACAGATCGGCCGGCGCAACATCGAAGGCGGTGGGCGTATATCGTTTTATGAGCACAATAATATCCGCTTCGTGGTCGGCACGAAGGGCGACGCGGTCCCCGGGTGGACCTACGATCTGTATGGGTCGTACTACTACACGACCACATTCCAGTCGAACACGAACTATCTCAGCTACGTGAATACCAACGATGCGCTGCAGGCCACGACTAACGCCGCGGGCACTCCGGTCTGCATCAGCGGTGGTCGGTGCGCGCCGTGGAACATCTTCACGACGGGCGGTGTCACTGGGTCGCAGCTCAACTATCTCGAAGAGCCGGGCACCGCCTACGGCAATAATACTGAGCAAATCGAGCATTTTGACTTGACCGGCGACCTGGGCCAATACGGCATCCAGTCGCCTTTCGCGAAAGACCCCGTGGGCGTCAACATCGGTTACGAGCACCGCGTGGACTCCGTCACGTTCAATCCCGACGCGGCAGAGCTCTCAGGCGCCCTGGCCGGCTTTTCCGGCGCACTGGTCAACATCAATCAGCACTACGACATCGACGAAGCCTTCGTGGAAGCGCGGGCCCCGCTTGTCCATGGCATGCCGGGAATCTACGACCTGACGGTGGATGCGGGCTATCGCTGGTCCGACTACGACACGACCGGCGTCACCAATACCAACAAGTTCGAGGTGCAGTACGCACCGATCCAGGACATCCGCTTCCGGGGTTCGTACGACCGTGCGGTGCGGGCGCCGAATCTGATCGAGCTGTTTGTGGCGCCTTCGTTTGGGCAGGAACAAGTCGTAGGCGCCGATCCGTGCGCGGGCAAGCCGTCGGCGACGCTGGTGCAATGCGAGCATACCGGGGTGACGCCGGCGCAATACGCCATCAACCCCGTAACAGGGGTCAATAGCATCACCCAGTGCGTGTCTGGTCAGTGCGGCCAGGTGATCGAGGGAAACAACCAGTTGAGGCCCGAAGTCGCCGACACCTACTCCTTGGGCCTGACCTTCAGTCCCGTCGAGGTGCCGGGGTTCAACGCCAGCGTCGACTATTACCACATCAAACTGGAAAATCAGGTTGGAAATTATCCGTTCGGCGTCATCCTGAATGGATGTCTGCAGCAAGACAACCCGATTTACTGTAGTCAAATCGTCCGCACGCCGCAGGGCGGGTTGTCCGGCGCGACGGTTGCCGGCGGCGGATATTTCCTGCAGAAGGATTACAACCTCGGCGTCTCCATAGTTTCCGGGATCGATGTGCAAGTGAATTACCGGTATACGCTCCCGGCCGGTTGGGGTGCAGTCAACACGGCGATGAACGGTGCGTACCTGGAACACAGCACGGTCACGCCCTACCCTGGCTCGGCGAGCTACGATTGCGCGGGGCTATTCGGCAGCAGCTGTGAGAATGGTTCGGTGAATCCGCACTGGCGGCATAATCTGCGCCTGACGTGGGATACCCCGTGGCGTGTGCTCGCGTCAGTGAATTGGCGTTTCATCGGCGCGACCCATTTTGACAACAATTCCACCAACCCGTTGCTGCAGGGAGCGGAGGAAGGACCCCAGGAACCTGCCGTGCCTTTCCCCTACTATGACTCCTACAATGAGCGAATCCCGAATTACAACTACTTTGACCTGACAGTCGTGTGGCATGCACTGACGGATCTGGAATTGCGCGCCGGGGTCACCAACCTGCTCGACAAGGACCCGCCGGTCATTCCATCGGGGGACATCTCGGGTAACAGCGGACCGGCAAACTCCTATCCGACCTACGATTATCTGGGCCGCCAGCTGTTCGTCGCCTTCACGCTGAAGCTCTAAGGGGACGCCAGGTCGGATGCATGTCCCGCCAAACACGGGCGGCCCGGACGCGACGCCGGCCGCCCGTGTTTGGATTTCAGCCAACCTGGTGACGCAATGAGTGAAGCGGCGCTAGCCCCGCAGGAATCTCGATGTTGACGCGTTCGGCCTGCGTGCCGATGCTGTTGGCCTTATGTGCGCTCGCCGCTTGCGCCTCAACGCCGACGAAACCGACACCTGATACTGCGCCGGCAGCGGGGCCAGCGGGGGGCAAACCATCCAACACGCCAGCAGCGAAGCCGCAGTACACCTACATGCATGTGACTGGCTCCAATATCCCGATGAAAGTTACTAAGGCCCCCAGTTCGGCCTTATCCGCGAAGCCCACCATGAGCATCGGCGCGCAGGAAATTGAATTGTCTGGGCTGGATAATACTTCCGATGCCTTGAAGCAGCTGTCGCCGCCTTTGAACCATTGAACGGCGGATCTTTGAGCAACCAGAGACGCGACGAGCTGCGATGTTCCAGCGGATGCCGATAGCGCAAAATCGTCGTCTTGTCCGGAGCCGCATCTTCCACCAGCTCGATGCCGGCAAAGCGACGCATCGACTCCGAGTCATACAGGGAATCCTCGGCGGCCGGGTCCGAAAGATGGAACCACTGCTACATGGAGTAGATGCGCGACATCGGCTCCCGGCGCGTCAACTTGCCCTTCGTATCCCACGCCGCCGATGCAAAAGTCGTCTGCTTCATTCCGCTACTGAGGCTCTACGCGTTAATGCTCGCTGCACGAGTTATCGTTTAGTCACAAGCACCTGTGCAGAGCTTCCCGAGGTCGCAAGCCAGGCGCCACACATCGTTTAGCTATGACGCGGCAACCACCACCGCTCGTGCCAGGCGCAGCGCCGGTTGCGCCGCAACAGCACCGGCAAGCGAATCCCACGCGAAGGCTCATGGTTGTCCGCCGCACTTAAAGAGAGCAGGCTACTTGCCGGGCTCATGCGCGGGGCGCCTCATGGCGGGAACTGTTCGATCCGGGTTGGCCGCGGTAGTGCTGTGTGCCGTAAGCGCAGCCAGCCTCGCCGTACAGCCGCTGCCGGAGCGATCGCAGTTCGCATCGCGTCTGCCAGACCCGGCACTGACGCCAAGCCCTGACGCTGACAATCTTCCCACAGACCCCCAGTATGCGATCGCCACCAGCCGCGATCGGATCGGCCGCATCATCGCCGCGGTAACCATCAATGGCCAGGGGCCCTTTCGATTCATGCTCGACACGGGAGCCTCGCGCACGGCACTCGCCGCGTCGACACCGGTCAGACTTGGTCTCACAGCGCAACTGCAGGCGCCGATACTGGTAGTCGGAATCAGCGGCACCGCGGTGGTCGCGAGCGTCCACATCGATAGTCTAGAATCCGGCGATATGCATTTCCGCGACCTGGACCTGCCTGTGCTGTCCGGCCCGGTGTTCGACGGCATTGACGGGATTCTTGGCATGGACTGCTTCGCCGGCATGAAGGTGTCCGCCAATTTCGCAAAAGACCGCTTCGCGATCTCCCAGTCGCGCGGCAGGGGCGCCGCGTACGGCTACTCGGTGGTTCCGGTGAAAATAATCTCCGAGCACCTGCTCATGGCGGAAGGCACCGTCGGCGGCGTACGGGTCAAGGCAATCATCGACACGGGCAGTTCGCACACGCTCGGTAACCCTGCGCTGCTCGCGGCACTGACGCATAGCCACTACGGCGGCCCGAAACAATTTGAGACTGCGGTCACCGACGCCACGCAGGCCTCGCAGCTGGGCGAGGTTGCGCGCGTACCCAAGGTTCATCTGGGGGCGGCGACCATTGACGGCCTTGCCGTCACCTTCGGCGACTTTAATGTCTTCAACGCCTGGGGCCTGGAAGATCGGCCGGCACTGCTGGTAGGAATGGACGTGCTGGGTACCCTGGATGATCTGGCTATCGACTATCGGCGCAACGAGCTGCAGATGCTACCGCGCAATCAGTGGCACCAATTCGCGCTTGCGATGGGGTGGTGAGACAGTTCGATGCTCAACACTCTCAAGCGCTTGCGATCAGATTTCACGCGCTAGTCTGGTTGGCAGATGATCCAGGCGACGCGTGCCTACGCCGAGCTTAATACCGCCCGGAGCACCAGGAACATCACCATCGCCAACAGCAGCGGCGCGGCAATCGGATTCATCACGACTGCATCCAGCCGCGCCAGCGCGCGGCCCCGGGCAGCACGATGACCAACATCGTCGACAGCGTACAGCGTGTATCGGACACCATTGCCAGAATCAGCGAGGCGGCCGCGGAGCAGACGCGCGGCATCGGCCAGATCAACGGCACCGTTCGATTTCCACATGATCGAGGCGAAGCCGGAGACCTTGATCTGAGATGACAGCGATCCACTCGATGCGCAACTTCGAGATGAAGGCATTGAGATGATTTCCCCGCACAAATCGAACCGCAAGAAGAGCAAGACCCAGGATGGCCGGCGCCTGCGTCGCTACGAGCGTCGCTGGCTCGTTCAGCGCTTCTTTGCGTGGCTACAGCGGCAAAGTCGGCTCCTGGTTGGCTGGGAATACTACGCAGCCAACTTTCTTGTTTTTGTCCAGCTTGCGTCCAACGTGACACTACTAAGGCGACTTTGAAATAGTTTCTAGTGGTGGGGCGTATGCACCGAAACGATTGAGATCTATCGCATACCAGTCACGGCTATATGCTTGATTGACAGCGCAGCCGGCACTATCGACTGTTTTCAGCGACTGGCGGCAACGAGTCACAATGCCCAATGGAAAAAGAGGCGATCGCACGATGCTATCCAGCCCACCTATGCGCCGTCTTTTGTACTCCGCGGTACTCCAAGGCAGCGACACTTGGGACCCGGGGTCGGAAAGATGGCAAGATGGCCATGGCTTGAAAAACATCTGGGTCATCGCAAAGGGGCATGAACCGCGACATAAACACTTAACGGCGTAGCGATGATTCGAGTATTTCTGGCCTACGCCCTGTCGGGCTTTGTCGCACTGGGTTACCAGGTGGTGTGGTTCCGGCTTTTCCCCGACTGGTTCGGTTCCACCAGTCTGAGCTTCGCCTTGGTCGTTTGTAATTTCATTGGAGGTCTCGGCGCGGGTTCACTGGCGAGCAGGCCGATGACCACATGGATTGCCCGGGTCGCGGGTATAACGGATGGCTTGCGCCTTTATGGCCTCATCGAGTTGCTGGTTGCGGTGGCGGCCGCGCTGACTCCGCTCGCCGGCCACCTCCCCGCGGATCTGTGGGGCAATTTTCCCTATCACGTCCATGATCGCATCTGGGTGCAGGATCTCGGGTATCGCTTAGGCCAGCTGGCGGTAGCGGTGACTTGCGTATTTACGCCGTGTTTCTTAATGGGAACGACGTTCCCGCTCCTCTCGCAGGTGTTTCTGGACGCCCCCGGAGGACAGCGGCTCCCGGCAGCCCTATATGGCTGGAATACGTTCGGTGCCTGCGCGGGCGTGCTCGCTTGCCAGTTCCTGCTGCTGCCGTCCATTGGTCACAGTGCCATATTCTGGCTGATGCTGGGCCTGAACCTCGGGATTGCAGGATTCTTTCTCATTACCGGTCGTGGCGATCTGCCGGTGGCTTCGCTCACGCTGGACGCTGCCAGTCAGGAAGTGAATCAGGCGACCACCCCGACCGCTACCAACCTCGCGCTGCTTTTGACCTGCGCGATGCTCAGTGGCCTGCTTGCCGGCGCGCTTGAAGGGGATATGTTCAAGCGCGTCAATCTCGTGGTCAGCAACAGTCCGGGTGCGCTGGGTCCGGCGATCTCATTCTGGGCGATTCTCGGTATCTTTTTGGCGAGCACGTTCGTCTGGCATGCGACACGCCTGCGAATGGTACACATCAAGATCGCGTTCGTATCCGCCGCGATCTATTTCTACGCGGCGTGGCGGCTGATGTATCCAAGCGTCATTAACAGGCTGGAATCTCGTTACACGCCAATCGACGCGTTCGGCACGATCAACAACTTCCCTGATAGCGTCGCGGAGCTATTCGTTTTTGTCGGAGGCTGTGTATTCGTGCCTTACCTGCTGGTCTCGCTCCTGCTGCCCTACATATGCAATCAGGCGCAGATGCGTCGAATGCATCTAGGTCTTGCTTACGGGCTGAATACGGTCGCGTTCTGCATTGGTTTGATTGTATTCACGTTGTTGGCCCCGCGGGTCAATATCTTCTATTCGCTGAAATTGATGTGGGTGCTGATGAGCTGTGGTGTTGCGCTACTGCTCGTGATTTCCGAAAGACGGGGGGTCAGGTGGTGGCAACCCGCAATTGCGGCGGCCGCATTCTTCGCGGGATGCATTGTCACGCCAGCGGAATTCGATGTGAGTTACCTCATGCCCAATAGTATTCAGACGCGCTACCCGATTTCGGATTTGAAGAGCAATGGGACCGACACCACCTATGTCGTCACGGTGCCAAATGGGGAATTTTTATTTTTTGGCAATACCTCCATGTCAGGCACGGTTCTTCCTTCCCAGATCTACATGCGGCTGATGGCGCATGTCCCGCTATTGCTCCAGGAAAATCCCGTCGGCGCGCTCGTGATCTGTTTCGGCGTTGGGAACACTGCCTCGGCGATCGCCACCCACGACAGTATTCGCCATCTCGATATCGTGGAATTGAATCGTAACGTGTTCGAAACAGCGGCGGAATTCGCGGGCACCAATTTCGAAGTCTACAAGGATCCGCGGGTAAGGCTTATTAATGACGACGGCCGCAGTTTCCTGCGACTGTCGCGGGACACATACGATCTCATTACCAGCGAACCGCCGCCGCCGATGCAGGCAGGCGTATACCGGCTGTATTCGCTGGAGTACTACGAGGATGTGTTGGCACATCTGACACCGACCGGCATGATGACGCAGTGGCTGCCGGTGTATCAGATGCCGGCTAAGGCTGTCGATGAGGCGATCGCCACGTTCGTGACTGTGTTTCCATACACGCTGCTGTATTCGGGGATCAGTCAGGAACTCATTCTCCTGGGAAGCCGCAAACCATTCGACATCGACCGTCTCTGGCAGCGTTTCCCAGCGACCGGCGCGGCGCGGCGGGATCTTGCCGCAATCTTCGTTGACACGCCTGCAAAGCTCGGGGTCCGGATCGTGCGCACGGATGCAACGCTGCGCCGCGACTACCTAGGAGCTGAGACCATCAGCGATGAGCGCAACGATCTGGAGCAAATGTTTCTGGCGAGGAAGGCCGGCACGGTCACCTATGATCCCCCGGAGGTGTTGGCATGGTTGCGCGTCGAAGCTCCGGTGATGGCTGCCTCGATCGAGCCAATCCTGAGCCGCCGCGACCGCGAGAAGTAGTTTTACCGAGCGGCGCGACCCGTCTTGCCGTCTAGCATGCAGAGAATTACACACCCTTGCCGTCGGGCCGAACCCTCCACCCGAACGTGCTGGTCCACGTCCACGTACATCAGCTATCTCGATCTCAGCGCGGCTTGGCAGCTGTCGAAGCACTTGAGCGTGCACGCCGGCGTCACTCTGAAGCGCCGCTCCAAAGGTGACCGGCCTCCACGCCGGGCGTCGGTCACTTGTTTCGGGCCAGCGGGTCTCATTAGAATGGATCACTCGCTCTGGCATAAACGCGGAGGCTGCCATGCCTACTCAATTTTTTTGGACGCCCACGCTGCTGGCTCTGTGCGCTCTGACGGCGTGTACATCCACGCCGCCGCAGACGGGACGGGCTGCGGCTTCAACCGCGGCGACACCCTCCGCTTCACGAGCCGATGTCACCGGTTCGCGCATTGCGGTGCCCGTGGATAGTCGGACGGGCTTGCCAGAGGCGAACCCTGCGCTGCAGGTGGTCAGCCAAGACGACATCATGCGCACGGGCCAAACGGACGTTGGCGCCGCACTGCGCCTGCTGGTGCCGGATCTGCGATAAGGAATGTACCGACTGAAACTGTCCGTGTCGGCGCGCCCGGTTCTCGACGGGATTAGCGGCATTCTTCGGAGGGCACCGTCGGCGGCGTGCGCTTCAAGGCAGTCATCGACACGGGCGCCTCGCGCGCGCTCGGGCCCGCGGCCGCGAACGCGACCTGAAGTAGCGCTCGCCAGGAACCACTGAGAGATATCAAACCATAGGGTGAAATTTTGATAACAAAATTTCACCCTATGGTTTGATATCTCTGAGCGATTGCAAGCGAACCCTCGGGTTCAGGTCTTGGCGCCCTTGCGGGCAGCGTGCGATGGCGTCGGCGCGTGCTCGCCGGCCGCCGCGCAGTTGCTGCATCCGGGGGTCGACAGCCGCGCGCGGTGCTGCGCCGCCGCGCGCGCCAGCACGCCGTGCGCCGCGAGCGCATCGAGCAGGCGCTGGCGCCGCATCATCGGCAGGAACGTCCAGGTCACATAGCCGGCGGCAAACACCACCAGCAGCGCGATGATGACTTGCTGCCACATCGGTCAGGCTCCAACTCCGGCGCCGAGCAGCAGCGCGATGCGGTAGGTTGCGAACGCCGACACATAGGCCAGCGCGAACAGATAACCGGCCATGATCAGCGGGTAGCGCCAGGAATTGGTCTCGCGACGCACGGTGACCAGTGTCGACAGACACTGCGGTGCAAACACATACCAGACCAGCAGCGACAGCGCCGTGGCGAGGCTCCAGCTGTGCGCGATCATGGGACGCAGAGCCGTCCCGACGTCGGTGCCGCTGGCGCTGGACAGCGCGTAGACCGTGCCGAGCGCCCCGACCACGACCTCGCGCGCGGCCAGACCCGGCACCAGCGCGACGCTGATCTGCCAGTTGAAGCCCAGCGGCGCAAAGATCCGATCGAGCCCGGATCCCAGCATGCCGGCGAAACTGTAGCGGATCGCCGGCCCGGTGGCACCATCAGGCGGCGCCGGATAGCTTGCCAGGAACCACATCAGCACCATCAGCGCCAGGATGATGGTGCCGACGCGCGAGAGAAATATCTGCGCGCGCTCCCATAGCCCGGTCAGCAGATTGCGCAGATTGGGCCAATGGTATTCCGGCAGCTCCATCAGCAGCGGGTGGTAGCTCGAGCGCATCGTGGCGCGCTTCATCACCAGCGCCACCAGCACGGCGCCCACCATCCCGGTCACGTACAGCGCAAACAGGACCAGGCCCTGCAGGTTGAACGGCCCTACCCCGCGAGCCGGAATGAAGGCGCCGATGATCAGCGCGTACACCGGTAAGCGTGCCGAACAGGTCATGATCGGCGCTAACAAAATCGTCGCCAGCCGATCCCTGGCGCTCGGTATCGTGCGCGTCGCCATGATCCCCGGAATGGCGCAGGAAAACGATGACAGCAGCGGTATGAAGGAGCGGCCCGAGAGCCCGACGCCGCCCATCAGCCGATCGAGCAGGAATGCGGCGCGCGGCAGATAACCGCTGTCCTCGAGCAGCAGAATGAAGAAGAACAGGATCAGGATCTGCGGCAGGAAAACCAGCACGCTGCCGGCACCGGCAATCACGCCGCCGACGATCAGGCTGCGCAAGGGTCCGGCGGCCATGATCTGCTGCACCGCCTGCCCTAAGACATGCATGCCGGCATTGATCCACGCGACCGGTGCCTGGGCCCAGCTGAACACCGCCTGGAACACCAGAAACATCAGCATCGCCAGCAGCAACGGTCCGGCGATCGGGTTCATCACGATCGCATCAAGCCGCGCCAGCGCGCGATCGCGCAGCGGCTCCACGTAGCCGGCGAGCGTCAGAATATGGCGCACTTGCCGCTGGGTGGTCGCGAGCTGCTCATTGGTGTCGGTCGGCACGGTGAACGCTTCGCGGGGAGCCTGCGCTTTCAGCTCGTCGAGCGCTGCGACCAGCGCCGCCTCGCCGCCGGGGCGTACCGCAACGCTGTGCACCACGGGCACGCCGAGCTCGCGCGCCAGGACTTTGCAATCGAGCTTGAAGCCGCGCCGATCGGCCAGGTCGCTCATGTTGAGTGCGACGATCATCGGAATCGACAGCCGCGTGAGCTCGAGCGCCAGTCGCAGCGACAGCCGCAGATTGGTCGCATCCAGTACGCAGATGATCATCTCCGGCGGCGTCTCGCCCCGCAGCCGGCCGGTCACGACATCGCGGGTGATCGCCTCATCGAGCGTCGTCGGTACCAGGCTGTAGGCGCCGGGCAGATCCGTCACGCGGTAGAGAAAATTGCCGCGCGCCCCGACAAACGCGCCTTCCTTACGCTCGACCGTGACGCCCGCATAATTCGCGACTTTCTGGCGGCTGCCCGTCAGGCGATTGAATAGCGCGGTCTTGCCGCAATTCGGGGCCCCCACCAGGGCAACCCGGCGGGTCACGATATCGGGAGTCGCGCGCGTCACCTGGACTCTTTAGCGCTCTAGCGCTGCTGAGGCTTGAGACTGCTCGACCTGGACCATGACCGCCTGAGCTTCGCGCCGGCGCAGCGCAAAGATGGAAGAGCCGATGCGCACCGCAATCGGATCGCCGCCGGGACGCAGTTCTTCAATGACTTCGATGCGCTCGCCCGGAACGAAGCCGAGCTCCATCAGGCGCCGGACGATGGTCGAACCGGCCACGTCACCGATAGTGATAGCCGGGCCCGGGTCGGCGCCCGCGGCCGCGCTCTTGCCCGCGTCCGTGCCTTCGGCCACGGCGCTGACCACGCCGCGCGCGCCCTTGTGCAGCCGCGCCAGAGATCGAATAGCGTCGGTCTGCCCGGTGCTTGTCAAGGCAGCCCCATGCCAGCTTCGACACGAATCCATGTAAGCGGACCTCGCGGCTTGCTTAAAGTCGAATACGAATCACTCGCAATTGCATCTAAGCATAGCGCAGCGCATCCCTGCGCGCCACTTCGGTCGTCTCTTTAACGTAATTCCGTCGCCAGGCGCATTTCACGGCTGGCGAAAGAAGCGCTGGCGCAGCCGGTGGTCCACCGAGAAGCTCCCGCCACCGCGGCACAGCAATACCATCAACATCGCCGCCCACTGGATGTGGGTAGGCCAGGCCCGCGGGTACACGAACACCTCGATGATGGTGGTCATGCCGAGCAGCACCAGCGCCGCGGGACGCGTCAGGAAACCGAGCACCAGCAGCACCGGGGTGCTGAGCTCGATCGAGGCACCCAGATGTGCCGCGATATCCGGCGGCAGCAGCGGCACCTTGTACTCATCTTCGAATAGCTGCAGCGTCGCATCCCAGTTCGCGAGCTTGGTGGTACCGGAATTCCAGAACACCGTGGCTATGGCGAAGCGCAGCGGCAGCGCCAGCAGGCTGTAGGGCACGCGCTCGAGCCAGCCGATGACGCGTTCGATCGCGCCGATGACGCCGGCATTGCCGCTGGCGGCCGCAGAAACTGAGCTGTTCATAAGCGCGTATCTCCTCCGGGTGGCGCGATCGAGCAAAAATGGATGAATCGTCCCGAAGCCAGATGCTCAGCGAGCCAGGCGCTGGCCTGCCCATCCGGCCCGTCGGCGAGCACCGCATATAAAGGCCTGCCGGCGCACAGCCGCGCCGTGAAGTCCCAGGCCGCCGCGCCCAATCGCCGCACCTGCACGCCCGCGGCGTCACCCTCGATCAGCAAATGCACCGGACCGGTAGCCAGCTCAATCGCCGCCATCGCGGTATCGCTCTGATCCAGCACCGCCCGCCAGATCGCATCGGCGGGGAATTCGAGCCGCAGCAGACTCAGACCCGGGTGCACGGTAAAACTCACGCGGGACAAGGCCGACTCATCCAAGGCCGCCAGCCGGGCCAGGTCGAGGCACGGCTCATCGCTGGCATACAGGGCGCGGTTCACCGCCCACTCGAGCCGTGCGACGTCGCCGAGATACGCCAACCCGGCCGCCGGCGGGAAGCGGCTCAGAAACCCCGGAAAGTCGGCGCCATAGTCGTTCAGATAGGCGCTTCTCGGCGGACGGCGGCGAATAAACTCCCGCGCGCCTGCCTCGAAAAAATCCGCGCCCACCAGCCGCTGCACCGCCGGGAACGACAGGCGCAGCGCGTTGACGATCGTGCTGAGGCAGGTGTTGCGGTAGATCGCCAGGCGCAGCGCGCTGTCCTCGCCCGGCAGCAAGGCATCGCCCAGTAACGGCGCATCGCCCGGCGGCAGCGCGTCGTCGCCCGACGGCAGCGCGTCGTCGCCCGGGAGCGGCGCGTCGCCAAACAGCTGCTCGCGCAGGGCTCGCTGCAGCTCAAGCAGCGCAGGCATGGCTTTCTGCCGCCACCGCGCGCATCAGCGTCGCCGCCTGCGCCGCCTCATCGAGCAGTACCTCGAACGCCGGAATATCGGTGTCCCATTCGATCAGCGTGGGTTTGGCGCCAAAGCGCCGCAGGGCCCGCACGTACAGCGCCCAGACCTCGGCAGCGACGCACGAGCCATGATTATCGATACGCACCGTGCAGCCGTTATCCAGGGTCCGCACCGCATGGCCGGCCAGATGAATTTCCCCGATGGCCGCGGCCGGCAGCGCATTCAGATAGGTGTCCGGGTCCCAGCCGTGGTTGCTGGCGCTGACGAAGATATTGTTGACGTCGCACAGGATGCCGCAGCCGGTGCGTTGCGTGACCGCGGCCAGGAATTCCCATTCGGGAATCGTCGAGTGCCGGAACTGCAGATAGGTGGACGGGTTCTCGATCAGAATGCATCGCTGCAGCGCCGCCTGCGTCTGCTCGACGTGACGGCAGACCACATCGAGCGCCTCTTCGGTCATCGGCAGAGGCAGCAAATCGGCCAGATATTGACCGCCGACAACGCTCCAGGACAGATGCTCCGACACCAGAGCCGGTTCGAAGCTGCGCACCAACCCGGCGATACGGCGCAGGTGCTGCGCATCGAGCTCCTCAGCGCTGCCCAGGGACAGGCCCACCCCATGCAGCGATAGCGGATAATCGCGGCGCACGCTGGTGAGCACCTGCCGTACCGTGCCGCCGCCGAAATAATTCTCCGCATGTACCTCGAACCAGGCCACGTTCGGCCGCCCCTGAACGACCAGTTCATGGTGCGGGAAGCGCAGCCCGATTCCCGCCGCTGCGGGAATCAGGCTGTGTTCGCTCACGTTGTGGGTAGCACCCGACACGCGCTGTCTTACATCGCCGTCGTGGTGCCGCCCTGGATCTTGGCACAGTCGCCGATCGGTATCAGCACGAAGGATTTCGGATCGCGGGCGGCGGTCGCCTGCCCGGCGCAGGAATGGGAGCCTGCCGCACAGTCATTCTTGGCGACTGCATTGATGCCATAACACTTTTCCAGCTTGTCCTTCATCGCGCGCGCCATGTTCGCTTTCACGGGGTCGGACATGTCGGCAGCGCGAACCGGCGCCTGGAGCACCAGGGCGAGTCCAACCGCGGCGGACAGGGTCGAAGCGGCCAATAGGTATCGATTCATGATGATCCCCTTAGATTCCTGCGGCCCCGGGATTGGGACCACGTGGGTAAGTTCGGCATCGCGGGCAAAAGGTTACACTGGGTGGCGTGCTTACCGCCCCGACCCCAGAGGAACGAGACCACGCTTGGTCGCAGCTCATGCGCGCAGCGCAGTCCGGCGACCGCGTCGCTTATGAGCGGCTGCTGCGTGAAGTCTCGCCGCTGATTCGCGCGCTGGTCCGCCGCCATTGCAGCAATCGAGCTGATATCGAGGAGATGGTTCAGGACACGCTGCTGACAGTGCATCGGGTACGCCACACCTACGATCCGAGCCGGCCCTTCTGCCCATGGCTGGCGGCGATCGCCTGGCGTCGCAGCATCGACGCGCTGCGCCGTCGCATGCGGGTCTCGAGATATGAGACACCCGAGCAGGGCGTTTATGAAACCTTTGCGGAGGCTGCAGCGAATAGCGATCTAGAGGCCGTACGTTCGGCCGAAGAGGTCGGGGACTTGTTGCAGCTGCTGCCGGCGCGCCAGCGCGAAGCGCTCGAGGCGCTGAAGCTCAAGGAAATGACCCTCGCCGAGGCCTCGGCGGCTTCAGGCCAGTCGGTAGCCGCGCTTAAGGTCAACACGCACCGGGCGCTCAAGGCACTGCGGGCGCTGATGCAGGGGCGCGGGCGCTAGCGGCGGCGGCGAGCGCTTACGGCGGCGGCGAGCGCTAGCGGCGGCGGCGAGCGCTAACAGCGGCGGCACGGGCCGCGGGAGTATGTAATTTGGCGGCGATGCACACGGATAGGCTGATCGAATCACTGGCGGCGCAGCTGCAACCGGTACGGCGGCTGCGTTCCCCGCTGCTGCGCGCGCTGCTGTGGCTGGCGTTGATCGGCGCTGCGAGCTTCGTGCTGATTGTGCGAGAAGCCCACCTCAGTATATTCATGCAGCGCATCGCGACGCCGCGCGTGGCGGTGGAATGCTGTGCCACCGCCCTCACGGCCATCACCGCGGTCATCGCTGCCTTTGAGCTCTCGGTGCCCGGGCACTCGCCCCGGTGGGCCGTCCTGCCGGTGCCGCCATTTTTGTTATGGATGGGGGCCAGTGGCCTGGGCTGCCTCAAGAACGGCTTGAGCCTCTATGGTGCGGACGGGTTCGTGGGCGAGAGCTACAGTTGCTTCGCCTTTATCGCGGGTGCGAGCCTGCCGCTGGCGGCGGGGCTGTTCTGGATGTTGCGTCGTGCGCGACCGATCGCGCCGCTGCCGGTGGCCGCACTCGGAACGCTGGGCGTAGCCGCGACCTCGGCGTTCATCCTGCAGTTCTTCCATCCCTTCGACGTCACCGTGATCGATCTGACGCTGCATCTGGCCGCGGTCGCGCTGGTGGTGCTGATCGGCACCGCGTGGCGACGGCCGTTGCTGGCCGCGGACTAGAACTCTAAGGCCTGCCGGGACGGCTCGAGAGCCTCGGCAGTCGTCATTGCATACCAGACTTCGAATGAAGGAGTTTGCACGACGCGTCTTGCAGGCAACGACACCTCTTGGGGTGTTCGCATTCTGGGCCGGCATCTGGATGGCAGGGCGGCGATTTCCTTCGGAGTACGACTGGCGTTACATGACACTCTCCAGTCTGCTCTACCCCGAGCGCAATCCTGCCGGTCATCTGTGGGCGTCGGGAGGCATTGTGCTGTGTGGGTGTTGCGGGTTTTGCTGGGCGGGGGTGCTGGCTCGAGGCTCGAGACAGTGTGGTGCGCAAGAGCGGCCAATCGGAATCTGGGCTCTGTGTTTGGGATACTTCTGCATGGTGTGTTGCGCGTTGCTGCCCGAGCGGCTGCTGCCACTCTCCAGAGGTCACGAAATCCTCGCGCTGTTGGCCTTTTTCGCTCTGTGCCTTGGGATGGTGCAGATAACGTTCCGAGTTGTAGAGCGTTGCCTTCTACGGCGCAAATACAGTGCCACCGGCGATCCTCGGCTGTATGCAGGCGTCTTGGCTGGCGCCGCGTTATCTCCGATCCTGCTGGCAGGCTGCGCGCAGGCGTATGTCACTTATGCGCTCCCGGAACTGCCTTGGGTAAGCCTGTCATGGCGTACTCGCGGCGTGCCCGTGTACTTGAGTTTTGCCCTGTGGCAATGGGTCACGTGCGTCGTTTTCTCTGTGTACATGGCAGCCCTCTCCCAGGCGACGCTCATGCGCACTTCGCTCAGAAGTGGAGGGTGAGCGTATCGAAGGCAGTGAGTCTGGGGCCGTACGCTGACTGGAATATGCCAATGCCTTGCGCTGGCCGGATCAGATTGACGCGATCAAATATGTTGAGCACCAAGATCCGGTTGGTCAGCACGCCGATTCCCGCGATCCGAAAGGAGCGCTCGGCGCTCAAGTTTAGCTGCACCACCTGCGGGAGTCGTTCAAGGTCCGCAAAACCCGCACGCAGGCCGCTGCTGTAGATCGCATCGGCACTGATGGAGTAGGCCTGCAGCCGATACGTGGCGCCGGCGGAAGCGCCGTATAGCGGCTGGTGATCCAGCACGATGTCATGGCTGTCGATATAAGCCAGCTCATCGCCGGTGAAATTGAACTGTCCGGTCACGACGCCCCGCTGCCAGTTTCTGCCGATCGTCAGATTGGCGTAGGCCGTGAAGGGGCCACTTTTGTACTTGGCGGCAATCTCGGTGCCCCAGATGTAGCCCCGGCCGTAGTTGAACGGCGCGAAGATCGGCACCACCCCAAATTGTCCGGTGTCGAGATAGTGGTCGGTGCGTTCGTAGTACAAGTCCGCCGAGAGCGCGAATTTCGCCGTCAGCTGCTGGGCCACGCCGGCGTCCCACTCGTAGTCGTCCTCGGCCACGGGAGTCGACAGACCAGGCGGGCCGGCCGCCGAGGTGCCTGCGAACGCGGCTTGGGCCGTGGGCGAGATGCCCTGAAACGACGGCACTTGGAAATAGCGCGCGAAACCGGCATGCAGCGTCGTGTCGGCACTCGCCATGTACGCGAAATTCAAGGTCGGATCGAGTTGCTGAGCGCTCGTGAAGCCGCTGAGATGGTCCCAGCGCAGACCGACATCGGCGCGCAGCCGCGGTGTCATCTGCCATAGATCGTTGACGTAAGCGCCGAGCACCACATTGCTCGCCTGGGTGTTGTTGACGACGTGGACCGGGACGTCAGTGCTCTGCACGCAGTCACTGCTCTGTGCGCAGGAAACATCGACCGGAAACACCAGGGAGGAATCGCGGGCGCTGACGCGGTAGTCGCCGGCGTAAAAGCCAGTGCTTGCCGTGTGCGAACCCAGTACGTAGGTCAGATCGCCCTGCAGCGTATGATCGTGATCGACGTGGCTGGCTGTGGATGCTACGCCCTGATAGATCAGCTCGCCGACCGGGTCGGGTTCGAAGCGCTGTGAGATCCCATGCTCGGAGTACGCCACCTGATAGCTCAGATCGCTGCTCGGTGAGCCGCTGAGCGAGAGCACGGCCAGATAGTCACTGAAGTTGAGGTCGGAGTCGATAGCCGACGATGGGGGTGAATTGGCAATCCCCGCCAAGGTGAATGCCGGCACCAGACCCGGGACGTTGGGCAGCTGATTGCTACTGCTGGCGCCCGAGAGCAACAGGCTCAGCTTGGTGCTGGAATTGACCGGATAGGAAAAGAATCCGAAAGCCTGGCCCTGTTGGGTTCGGTCGTGGATGGCATTCGGTCCGGGGGTGGCGGAACTGAATGCCGTGTTGCTTTGATCGTAGAGCAGGCTGACGTAGGAGCTGAGCTGGCCGGCGCATCCGGCGTACTGCAGGCTTGGCTGCAGCGTGTCTCTTTGCCCGGCGAGCACACTCAGATCGCCGCCGGGATGCTCGCAGCCATCCTTGGTCCTGATGTCCACGACACCGCCGGTCGCATAGCTGTACCGCGCTGGCAGGATGCCATCCAGCAGATCGAGCTGCCGGACGAACAGCGGATTGATCATCGACAGGAATGAGGGATTGGTGTTGATGTCGAAGGGAATCAGGATGTCATTGATCTGGTACTGAAACTGCGGGCCTTCGGTATTGCGGATGTGGATCTGCTGGTTCTGATCGATGGCGACCCCCGGCATCTGCGCCAGCACGTCAGTGATCGGCGAAACATCGCCCGCTGGCATGTTGTTGATGTCCTGGGACGTGACCGCGTAGTCATTGGCCCCGGTTGGCGAAACTTCCGGTCCTCCGAGGCGAGTCGCCTCGATGACTACCGTTTCGAGCTTGTCGGCGCTGGCTGTCTCTGGCGCCGCTTCACTGCCGGTCGCCAATGCGATCTGCACGGCGTCGCCCGTGGACCCGGCGCCGGCGTCCGCGAGGCTGTCACTTGCCGCGCAGATCCCGGCGTGGAGCTGGGCGGCAGCGATCGAGAACAGCAGCAGCGCCGATCTGGTCCAACGATTGAGCAAGAGGCTGCGCGCCCTTTCATTAATGCGAACTGCAATACGAATGAGACTAATTCGTATTGCCTATCAGTGCAATAGCGCGCGCATGCACCGGGGCTTGTGAGTCGTGAGGGCTTGGAACTCTCGCCCCTGATGTCGACGCGCCGCCGTCCGCCTACGTACGGCGCTGCACGGCGATCTACGCCGATCTACGCCGATCTACGTCAATAATGCCAAACTTTGGCAGAGTCAGGGCCGATCTGCGTCGATTCGGCCTGGCGATCTAGACTGCTTCGATCGCAATGGCGGTGGCTTCGCCGCCGCCGATACAGAGCGAGGCGATGCCGCGCTTGAGCCCCTTCGCCTTCAGCGCATGCACCAGCGTAGTCATGATCCTGGCGCCGCTGGCGCCGATCGGATGGCCCAGGGCACAGGCACCGCCGTGGACGTTGACGCGCGCATGGTCGAGTCCGACGTCGCGCATCGCGGCCATGGTCACGATCGCAAAGGCTTCGTTGATTTCGTACAGATCGACCGCAGCGGCGGCCCACCCCGTTTTTTCCAACACTCTTTTGATCGCGCCCGCCGGTGCGGTCGTGAACCATTCGGGCGCCTGGGCATAGCTGGCATACGCCACCACCCGTGCCAGCGGCGCGGCGCCTGCCGCACGCGCTGCCGATGCACTCATCAGCACCAGGGCCGCTGCACCATCGGCAATCGAAGACGAGCTTGCCGCCGTCACCGTTCCATCCTTAGCAAATGCCGGCTTGAGATTCGGAATCTTGCTGATATCGCAGTTGAAGGGTGGCTCGTCCCGCTCGACCAGCTGATCGCCCTTGCGGCCCTTGACGGTTACCGGCGCGATCTCGGCGCCGAAGGCGCCATCGTTGCAGGCCGCCTGCGCGCGCCGCACCGATTCGGCGGCAAACGCATCCTGATCGGCGCGCGTGAATTGGTACTTCTTGGCGGTCGCATCCGCAAAGTGACCCATCATCTGGCTGTCATAGGGATTTTGCAGACCGTCGTAGAACATGTGGTCGAGGATCTCGCCATGACCCATGCGATAGCCCTGCCGCGCCTTGGGCAGCAGGTAGGGTGCATTGGTCATCGACTCGAAGCCGCCCGCAACCACGATGCGCGCGGAACCCGCGCGGATCGAATCGCAGCCAAGCATGGCGCTGCGCATGCCCGAGCCGCAGACTTTGTTGATGGTGGTAGTCGGCACACTTTGCGGCACGCCCGCGGCAATGGACGCCTGACGCGCCGGCGCCTGTCCGAGTCCCGCCGGCAGCACGCAGCCGAGGATGACCTCGTCGATCTGATCGCCGCTCAGGCGACTGTCGCTCACGGCGGCACGCACCGCGGCGGCTCCGAGTTGCGTCGCCGAAGCGCCGCTGAGCGCGCCCTGAAAAGCACCGATCGGCGTGCGCCGAGCGGCGATGATGAAAATGTCTTCAGTCATGATGATGATGCCCCTGGGATGGATTTAGAAGGTGGGCCCTCGGCGCCCGGGTTTCAAGGTGGAGCGCGCAAAGCCGACCGGAACCGTGCCGTGGTCCTGGCGTGCACATCCGCCTCGGTCACCCCCGGGGCGAGCTCGATCAGATCAAATTCCGCATGGCGGTGGGGCCTGCTGAACACGGCGAGGTCGGTGATCAGCATATCCACGACCCCGGCGCCGGTGAGCGGCAGCTCGCATTTCGGCCTGAACTTTGGCAAGCCGTCGCGGGCGATGTGCTCCATCAGCACGACCACGCGCCTGACGCCCGCAACCAGGTCCATGGCCCCACCCATGCCCTTGACCATCTTGCCGGGTACCATCCAGTTGGCGAGGTCCCCGCGCTCGGACACCTCCATGCCGCCGAGCACCGAGAGATTGATGTGACCGCCGCGGATCATCCCGAAGCTGTCGGCGGACGAGAAATATGACGAGATCGGCAGCTCGGTGATGGTCTGTTTGCCGGCATTGATCAGGTCCGCGTCTTCATCGCCTTCGTAAGGGAACGGCCCCATGCCGAGCATGCCGTTCTCCGACTGCAGCACCACCTTCATGCCCGCGGGAATGTAGTTGGCCACCAGCGTCGGGATGCCGATGCCGAGATTGACGTAGAAGCCGTCACGCAACTCGCGCGCCGCGCGCTCGGCCAGTTGTTCACGCGACCACGGCATGGCTGCCCCGCTTGCGCACCGTGCGCCGCTCGATCGGTTTGCGGTAGTTCAGGCCCTGCACGATCCGCTGCACGAAGATACCCGGAGTATGGATGTGATCCGGATCGAGTGTGCCGACCTCCACCAGTTGCTCGACTTCAGCCACCGTGATGCGCCCTGCGGTGGCCATCACCGGATTGAAATTGCGTGCCGTCTTGCGATACATCAGATTGCCCTCGAAATCGCCCTTCCAGGCTTTGATGATCGCGAGATCCGCAGTCAAGCCGGTCTCGAGCACGTAGGTCTCGCCGTCAACGACGCGCGTCTCCTTGCCCTGTGCCACCTGCGTGCCGGCGCCGGTGCGGGTATAGAACCCGTAGATGCCTGCGCCCCCGGCGCGGATGCGTTCGGCCAGCGTACCCTGCGGATTGAATTCGATCTCGAGCTCGCCTTGCAGATACTGCCGCTCGAATTCCTTGTTCTCCCCGACGTAGGAGGAGATCATCTTGCGGATCTGCCGTGTCCTGAGCAACAGGCCCAGGCCGAGCTCATCGATGCCGGCATTGTTCGAGATCACGGTCATTGCCTTCACGCCCAGGTCGCGCAGGGCAGCGATCAGATGCTCCGGGACGCCGCACAGGCCGAAGCCGCCCGACATGACCGTCATGCCGTCGCGCGCGATATCGGCCAGAGCCGCCACCGCGCTCGGAAACACCTTGCCGCCACCGGCCGCCGACGCCGTAGCCATATGGTAACCCCTGCTTGAATACCGCGACCTGGGAATAAAAATGATACTAAAACCTGGCGGGCCCTTGCACCGCCAGCGATCCGCTGCGGCCCGGCACCGAGCCCGACTGCACGCGCCCCGCCGGCAGGCTCGCTACGTTCAGTCCCGCAAACAGCGTTCGCATCGACACCAGTTCGTAGCCCTGCCCATGCCAGCCGTGTATCAGCCGCCGGAAAACCGGCAGCAGCTTCATCCCTTCGAGCTCGGCATGCAACGTGAACACGTGGCCCGAACGCGGGCCGCGAGTGCGCTCGAGCAACGCCAGGTGCACATTGTCCACGGTAATGCCGTCCATGCCGATCAGCTCATCGAGAGTGGGTAACGTCGTCGGCAGCTGCGGGCAGGCGCTGCGACGCTGTGGCAGCGGGGGCGGCGGGGACAGTAGCGGCACAAACGGCGCCTCGCCGCGCGTGTCGGAGGCGTAGATAAAACCCATCTCCTCTTCCAGCTCGAGCGCGGCTTCGTTCATCTGCCAGCCGGCGGCACCATGCACCTGCGGCGGGACGCCGAACACCTCGCGAAACCGGTGGACCGCACGCAGCATCTGATCGCGGGTCCAGGCCTCGTCGCGCCGGCTCACGAAGTCCTGCCAGGTGGTGTGGTCGAAGCAGTGCACGCCGACCTCGTAGCCGGCGTCGCGCACGCGCCGCATGAAATCGCCGGCGCGGCGTCCGATATCCGGGCCCGGCAGCAACGTGCCGTACAGCAGCGTGCGCAGCCCATAGTGTTCCAGCACCGAAGTGCGCGAGACCTTCTGTGCAAAGCCGAAGAATCCGCGCCGGAAAACGCGGCGCAGAGCGCGGCCGGTGTGATCGGGCCCCAGGCTGAAGAGAAAGGTGGCGTCCGCCGCCGCGCGTTTGAGGGCATCGACGAGCGCCGGCACGCCTTCGCGGGTCCCGCGTAGCGTATCGACATCAATTTTCAGCGCAAGCTGCAAGGCGCTCACCTGCATTAACTACCACACGGAGGGATCGCACTATAAGAGAGTTTTTCATTACGAAAAATTCTCTTATAGTGCGATCCCTCCGTGCGATGGTTACTCGAGCAAGTTTGCAGCTTGCGCAATTTGGTTGCGATACGCATCGAAGATCTGCCGCAGCGCCTGCTGCATCGTCACCCGCGGGGTCCAGTCCAGATCGGCGCTGGTGTTGTCGATCTTCGGTACGCGATTCTCGACGTCCTGGTAACCCTTGCCGTAGTACTCGGCCGCGGTGATATGCACGAGCCGCACCTTGGCGGCATTGGTCTTGTATTCGGCATAGGTGGCCGCGACGCGCAGCATCTCCTGCGCCAGCTCGCGCACCGAGAGAGAATTGGCGGGATTGCCGACGTTGAAGATCTTGCGGCTGGCGCGCCCGTCGGCGTTGGCGATCATCTTCATCAGCGCATCGATGCCGTCGCTGATGCCGGTGAAACAACGGCGCTGCTTGCCGCCATCGACCAGACGCACATCCTCGCCGCGCATGATATGCCCAAGAAACTGGGTGATGACGCGCGAGCTGCCCTCCTTGGCCGCGTGCATGTTGTCCAGACCCGGTCCGATCCAGTTGAAGGGCCGGAACAGCGTGTAGTCGAGCTCATCGCGCATGCCGTAGGCGTGGATCACGCGGTCCAGCAGCTGCTTCGAGCAGGCGTAGATCCAGCGCGGCTTGTCGATCGGCCCATAGATCAGTTCGGAGGCATAGGGGTCGAATTCGCTGTCGTGACACATGCCGTAAACCTCCGAAGTCGAAGGGAACAGCACACGCTTACCGTGCTTCACGCACAGCCGCACTACCCACAGATTGGCCTCGAAGTCGAGCTCGAACACGCGCAGCGGCTCGCGCACGTAGGTCGCCGGGGTGGCGATCGCCACCAGCGGCAGCACCACGTCGCATTTCTTGACGTGGTATTCGATCCACTCGCGGTTGATGGTGATGTCGCCTTCGAAGTAATGCAGGCGCGGATTCTCGAGCAACGGCGCGATGCGATCGCTGTACATGTCCATGCCGTACACGCGCCAGTCGGTGGTTTCGAGGATGCGCGTCGACAGGTGATGGCCGATGAAGCCATTGACGCCAAGTATCAAAATGTTCTTCATCCGCTTCACTCCATGACCGACTTGAGCGTCAGCGAGCGCTCGCCAAAACGGCGATGGAAGCCCTCGGCGCTGCCGATATTGTCACCGAGCTCGAATTGCAGCAGTTTCAATGCGCCGTCGTGGCACAGCGCGTAGACATTGCCGTCGCGCCAGCGCAGCACCGGCGGTTCGGCGCGCAGCTCGGGCGCCGCGGGCAGCGAGCGCAGAATGCGCAGCGGGATGCCCTGGGCCTCGCTGTACGCTGCCGGGTAAGGCGGCGCGACGGCGCGGATCAGGTTATGAACTGCGAGCGCGCCGCGGCGCCAATCGATGGCGCCGTCGCGCGCGGTGCGGCGGCCGAAATAGCTGCCGGCCGCAAGGTTCTGCGGCGTGTGGCGCGCGGTGCCGGCGATCAACGCCGGCAGACAGCGATGCAGCGCCACTTCCGCCGCCACCGTGACCTTGCGAAACACCTCCACCGCGGTGTCATCCGGCAGGATCGGTACCGCCTCGCGGTCGACGATGTCGCCGGCGTCGGGTTGGGCGAGCATCGCATGCAAGGTGGCGCCGGTTTCATGCTCGCCGTGCAGCACCGCCCAATTCACCGGTACCCGGCCGCGATACTTGGGCAGCAGTGAGCCATGCATGTTGTAGGCACCGCGCGTGGGCAGCGACAGCAGCTCGCTGCCGAGCAGCGACCGGTAATAGAACGAGAACAGGAATTCGGGCCGCGGCGCGCGCAGCCGTTCGATGATTTCGGGGAGATTGGGATTTTCCGGCGTAAGCACCTCGATGCCGTGCCAGCGCGCATGGCGCGCGACGCTGTCGAACCAGATGTTCTCGCCGGGCGAGTCGCGGTGCGTGAGCACCAGCGGCACCTCGACGCCGTGCGCGAGCAGCGTGCGCAGGCAGCGCACGCCGACGTCGTGATAGGCGAACACCACCGCCCGCGGTGGGCTCATTTCTGGTCCTCGCGCCGCTCCAGCACGGTGCCGACGATATAGCGCGGCCGCCGCCGCACCTCGTCGTAGATGCGACCGACGTATTCGCCGAGCAGGCCGACGCCGAACAGGGCGACGCCGAGCAGGAAGAACGCGATCGCGAACAGCGTGAATACGCCTTCGGCCTCGGGACCGACCACGAAACGGCGCACGACCAGGAACAGCACGAACAGCACCGACAACAGCGCGATCACGATGCCGATGCCCGAAAACAGCCGCATCGGCGCGGTCGAGAAGCCGGTCATCAGATCGAAGTTCAGCCGCATCAGGGCGAACAGCGAATACTTCGATTTGCCGGCGCCGCGGTCCTCGTGCGCCACACGGATCTCGGTCGGGTTCATCGAAAACGTATAGGCCAGCGCCGGCACGAAAGTGTTGTATTCCGAGCATTGATTGACCGCATCGACGACCGCGCGGGCGTAGCCGCGGAACATGCAGCCCTGGTCGGTGATCTTCACCAGCGTCGTGCGCTCGCGGATCACGTTGACCAGGCGCGAGGCATATCGGCGCCAGGCCGCATCCTGGCGCTCTATACGAATGGTACCGACATAGTCATGACCGGCGTCGAGCTCGGCGAGCAATCGGCCGATTTCCTCCGGCGGGTTCTGCAGGTCGGCGTCGAGCGTGATGACGTAGCGGCCGCGGCTGTGGGCGAAGCCTGCGAGGATGGCGCGGTGCTGGCCGAAATTGCTCGAGAACAGCACCACTCGCGTGACATCCGGCCGCAGTTCGAACTGATTCTTGAGCAAGGCGGCGGAGCGGTCGCGGCTGCCGTCGTTGACGAACACGATCTCGTAGCTGCGGCTGAGCGCGTCCAGGGCCGGGTACAGGCGCGCAAACAAGGCCGGCAGCACCTCCTCCTCGTTGTAAACGGGAATGACGACGGTCAGATCGGCTGCGGCGTGGCCCATGTTGCGCGCCGCTAGCGACCGGACACGATCGCAGCGCTCGCGGCGCCAAGCCGCTCCGATAGCGCATTCACCGCCCGCGCCGTCTGCGCGCAAACCCGCTCGACGTCCTGGTCGCGCATCGCCGGAAACAGCGGCAGCGTGGCGATACCACGGCCGATGTGCTCGGCGATCGGGAAATCGCCGGGCTTGAAGCCCATCTGCCGATACAGCGTCAGCAAATGAATCGCCGGATAGTGCACGCCGACGCCGATGCCGGCGGCGTGCATCTGTTCGATGAAGGCGCCGCGCTCGATCCGCTCTGGCAGCACGATCTGAAACATGTGCCAGTTGCTGTTGCTGAAATCCTCGACCGGCAGCTCGCAGCCGAGCGAGCGGTCGAAGCACTCGAAATAGCGGCGCGCCAGCACGTGGCGCCGCGCAGTGAATTCCTCGAGGCGCACGAGCTGGCCGAGGCCGATGCGCGCCGCGATGTCGGTCAGATTGTGCTTGCCGCCGGCCAGCGTCGCATCGAGATCGCCGTTCGCAAACCGCTCCACTCCCTGCAGCCGCCACAGCTCGCAGCGCCTCGCTTCGTGCGCGTCGTTCAGCACCAGGCAGCCACCTTCGGCCGTAGTGAGGTTTTTGTTAGCGTGGAAACTGATCGAAACCAGATCCCCACCGGCGCCGATGCGCTCGCCCTGCCAGGTTGCGCCCATCGACTGCGCTGCGTCTTCCAGTACGCGCAGCTGGTGCCGGCGCGCGATCGCATTCAGGCGGCCGCGATCGACCGGCAGGCCGGCCAGATCCACCGGCAGCAAGGCGCGGGTCAGCGGTGTGATGGCCGCCTCGATGCGGGACAGATCGATATTGCGGGTGCGCGGGTCGACATCGACGAATACCGGCCGCGCGCCGGCGCGCACGATGACGTTCGCCGTGGCGACCCAGGACAACGGTGTGGTGATGACCTCATCGCCGGGGCCGACGCCGGCGAGCGCCAGGCCGATCTCGAGTCCAGCGGTGCCGGAACTCAGCGCACGGACCGGCCGACCGCCAAAATAATCCGACAGCCGTGCCTCGAACTCGCGCACTTGCGGGCCACTGGTGATCCAGCCCGAGCGCAGCACGTCGGCGACTCCGGCGATGGTGTCCTCATCGATCGAAGGTCGCGTAAACGGCAGGAATTCCTTGCTCACGATAGCACCGTAAGTGCGCCGCAGCTTCAGCTGCGTGCAACCAACCAGACGCCGAGGATGATGACGCCGATGCCGGTCACACGCGCGGCATTGAGCTGTTCCGAAAACAGCAGCCAGGCGGCCAGTGCGTTCACGACGTAGCCGATCGACAGCATCGGGTAGGCGATGCTGACATCGACGCGTGACAGCGCCAGGATCCAGAACACGACACTGACCGCATAACACACCAGGCCGGCGAGGATCGGCGGGTTCAGCGCGATGCGCTCGACCAGCGTCCAGCCGTTGGCGAAGCTGAAGGCGACGTCCGAAATTGCGCGGGCGCCCGCCTTCAGCAGCAGCTGTGCTGCGGCGTTGAGCATCACCCCTGTCAAAATCAGCGCCAGATCCGCACTTCTCATCGTCTGAGCACCGCGACAAAAGACGGCGCAGTGTATATCACGCGCATCGGGGCGCCCAATGCTTCAAGTTCCTGATAATCCTCGGGTCGCAGAATAGCCAGCGCGTCGCTTTGCTGCTGCCAGGCCGGCACGAACTGCTTGAGATCGGCGATGGCGCGCCAGGGTTCCTGCTTCAGGCCAAAATCGAGCTCGCCGCGATAACCAACCAGGGTGCAGGTCCGTTGCAGATAGAACGGAATCGGCTGCAGGTAGCTGTTGACGCAATACAGCGGGGTTGCCCGGGTCAGCCACGGGCGCAGGTGCTGCGTGAGTTCCACCACCGCGCGCATTCGCGGCAGATAGTCGGCCGCGAGCAGTGCGGACTCGGCCAACAGCAGACCGCCCACGGCGGCGGCGGCGGCGGCGCCGATCACCGCGCCGCGGCGGCACAGGCGCGCGCCGATGCCGGCGCCGAGCGCCAGCAGCACAAAGGCGACGGCGAAGCCGAGAATGCTCATCGTCGAGGCGCGCGCGACCAGTGGCGCTGCCGGCGGGGCCCACCACAGCAGCAGCACGACGGCGCCGATGCCGGCCGCCGATGCGGCCACGGCGCGCAGGTGCGCCGCGAATCGCGGCGCCGGCAGGCCGGCGATCGCGCGACCGAGCAGCAGGCTCAAAGCCGGGAGCATCGGCACGATGTACGGCGTCAGCTTGGACTGCGACATGCTGAAGAACACCAGCACGAACGCCGCCCATAGCAGCAGCAGTGAGGTCGCGCGTTCACCGGAGCGTGCCGCGCTTAAGGCCCGGCGCAGCGCGCCCGGGAGCAGCGTCGTCCAGGGCAGCAAGCCGAGCGCCAGCACCGGCAGGAAGAACCAGACCGGCTGGTAGCGATCGAACTCGGCGCGACTCAGGTAGCGCTGAAAATGCTCGAAGATGAAGAAGAAATGCGCGAACTCCGGATTGCGCGCCGACACCAGCACAAACCAGGGCGCGGCCAGCACGAGCAGCGCCGCCAGCGCCCACCAGGGCTGCGCGCGCAGCGGCAACCACCAGTCGCGATGCATCAGCATGAACAGCACGGCGACCGCACCGGGTATGAGGATACCCACCAGGCCCTTGGACATCACCGCCAGCGCCACACCCACGCCCAGCAGCAGCGGCAAGCGCCAGGTGCGAGTCTGGGGCTCGTCGGGCCGCTGCACCAGCAACGCCAGCGCCGTCATCGCGATCTGCAGGCCGAAGCTCAGGCTCATATCGAGCGTGGCAATGCGCGCCATCGCGACATAAAGCAGCGCGCTCGCCTGCACCAGCACGGCGAGCAATGCGGCGCGCCGATCGTACAGACGGCGCCCCAGCGCCCAGGTCAGCATCAGGCCCAGCATGCCGGTGAGCGCCGGCCACAGGCGCACGGTCCAGGCATGTTGCCCGAACACCTCGAAGGCAACCGCCGTGGCCCAATAGCCGAGCGGCGGCTTCTCGAAGTACTTGATCGCATCGAGCCGCGGCGTTACCCAGTCGCCGCTGGCGACCATCTCCCGCGGAATTTCCGCATAGCGGCCTTCATCCGGGTCGAACAGGTGCGGGGAATCGAGCGGCAGAAACCACAACAGCGCCAGGCCCAGCCAGAACAAGGCTGCAGTGCGGCGGCTATGGGCACGTGGGACCGAGCCAGGGGAGGAGGACATTTGTCAGATCAACCGATACTAAGGTTGGGACGCGCGGTCGCGGGCTTGCCAGAGCATCAGGCTGCGCCGCGGCCCGAACGAGCGGTTGGCCACGAGCAGGTAATCCGGCGGCAGCGCCACCGTGCTGCCCTCATGATTATCCTGCACCAGCACCCATTGCGGCAGACTGGCACGCTGTAATGGCGATCGCAGCGATTGTGCCTCCACCGGGACCACCGGGCGTCCGGTGTAGAACGGAATCTCCGCTGCAAGCGTCTCGTCCATATTCACGGCGTATACCGGCTGCCCGGGTGGCAGGCGCTGGCCGAGCGCCTGCACGAACGGCCCCATATCCTTGACGTCATTGAGCAGCGGCGGCGCCAACGCCAGGATGATGGCATTGCCGGCAAATGCCGCGATCAGCGCCCAGAGCCCGGCGCGGCTGCGCTGGCCGGTGGCGCTGACGTAGAGCAGCCCGGCGACCGGCACCACCGCGAGCAGCATGGCGATGATGATCGGCACGCTCGCAATCCCGTTCCAGACCCAGGCCGCGAACGGCGGCAGCAGGCAATACAGGCACAGCAACGCCACCTGCAGCCACCAGGCTAGGCTCAGGCGACCCTGGCTCGAGAGCTGCCACCGCTGCCACCATTCGTAACCGCGAATCCCGAGACAGAGAAACAGCAGAGGCAATAGCGGCAGCAGGTAGGTTTCGCGCTTGGTGGCCGAAATCGACAGCAGCAGCAGCATGCCGGCACTCATGAGTGCGCCGTAGCGCGCCGGGTCGGGCGCGGCGGTCACTCCCATGATGGCCGCGCGACGCCAGCGACTGGGCCGGAGCGCCTCGATTAACGGCGGCAACCACGGCAGCAACGCGTACGGCAGGGTCCAGGCATAGTAGAAGAGCGGCTGCCGATGACCCGTGCTGCCGAGGGGATTGATGAGGCGCTGCACGTGATTGACGTAGGCCCATTCCCATAATGCCGCCCGGCCGCCCTGACTGAAGATGGCGAGCGCCAGCAGCGCCGCCGCCGCGGTCAACAGCATGACGCCGAGCAGCGGCCGCAGCCGCCGCCACTGCGCCGGGCGGTCGATGCCGATATAGACCAGCAGTCCCACACCGATCAGCACCGGTCCGATCAGCCCCTTGATCCACAGGGCCAGCATCAGCGCGAGATACAGCGCCAGATGCAACCGTGCGCTGTCGCCGCGCGCCAGCAGTTCCCAGGCCGCCCACGCCGCCACGGTCGTAGATAGCATCAGCAACGGATCGATCAGCACCCAGTGCGTCGATACCACGAACTGAAGACTGGTCGCGAGCATGCATGTCGATATCAAACCGGCGCTGCGCGAGTGCGCCCTGGAACCCCAGTGCAGCAGCAACGTCAGCGTCGCCAGGCCGGCGACCACGCTGACGCTGCGGGCCGCCAGCACCGAGGGACCGCCGGTGAGGCGATAGACCGCCGCGACCAGCCAGTAATACAGCGGCGGCTTCTCGATGAAGCGCTGGCCATTGAGAGTTGGAATGACTGCCGGCGACAGCGCCATTTCGCGGCTGATCTCAGCCTCACGCGGCTCATCCGGCGTCCAAAGACCTCGGTTGCAGCCCAGCAGGCCGAGCAGCAGCAGGCCGAACAACGCCGACAGATACGCCACGCGTTGCGTGGCCGGAACAGCGGCAGACATAGGCAGTGGAAACAGCTATGGCGACACGCACTGTAGCCGCTGGCCGCGGCAGCAGCCACAGAAAAGTGGACCGCGCGCAGGCCTCAGGTGAACAATGCCGGCAGTGTTGACAGTGCCGTGCCCGAGTGGCGATGCTGCTGCGCATGGCGGCCGTGACACTATGGATCGCTACGCGCAAGGGGGCGTTCGCGCTGCGCGCCGACGCGCAGCGGCGCCGCTGGACGCTCAAAGGGCCGCAGTTTCTGGGCCACACGATCCACCATATCCTCCAGGATCCGCGCCAACCGAAGACGCTGCTGATGGCGGCGAAGACCGGGCACCTCGGGCCGACGGTGTATCGGTCGGACGACCGCGGCCGGGGCTGGCAGGAAGTGGCCGAGCCGCCGGCGTTTCGCCGCGCGGCAGCCGGCGAACCCGCCCGCGCGGTCGAGCGGGTATTCTGGCTGACGCCTGGCCACGCCCAGGAGCCCGGCGTGTGGTATGCGGGCACTTCACCGGCTGGCTTGTTCCGTTCCGAGGATGGTGGCGCCCGTTGGGCACCGGTGGCCGGGTTCAACGATCACGCGATGTTCCCTCGATGGGCGTCCGGCGCCAGGACGCCGGACGGGGAGTTGCTGCACTCCATCCTGGTCGATCCGCGCGATCCCAAGCATCTTTATCTGGCGATCTCGATCGGTGGCGTGTTTGAATCAACCGACGGCGGTCTGGATTGGGCACCGCTCAACGACGGGGTCGCTGCTGATTTTCTGCCCGATCCCAACGTGGCCTTCGGCCATGATCCGCATTGCGTGGTGATGCATCCACTTCGGCCCGACCGGCTGTATCAACAGAACCACTGCGGCATCTACCGGCTCGATCGCCCTTCGCGGCGCTGGCAACGGATCGGCAGCGCGATGCCGGCGAGGATCGGGGATATCGGTTTCCCGATCGTGCTGCACCCGCGCGATCCCGACGTCGCCTGGGTGTTGCCGATGGATGGCACCACGGTGTGGCCGCGCACCTCGGTGGGTGGCAGGCCGGCGATATACCAGACCCGCAATGGCGGCAAGTCCTGGCAGCGGCGCGATCGGGGGTTGCCGCGCGCGCGCGCCTGGTTCACGGTGCTGCGGCAGGCCATGTGCAGCGACGGGCAGCCGCGGCCCGGGCTGTATTTCGGAACCACCGGCGGCGAGGTCTGGGCCAGCACCAACGCCGGTGAAAGCTGGCGCTGTCTGGCGGCGCGCCTGCCGGAAATATATGCAATCAGCGCGGCGCTGCATTGAGGCGTAGCATGGCTTGCACCGTACATGTAGCCAGTCCCCTGCGCCAGTACACGGGCGGCGCGGCGACCGTCAGCGCCGAAGGAGCTACCTTGGAAGAGATACTGACCGATCTCGATCGCCGCTTTCCCGGCATGCGCTTTCGCATGATCGACGAACAACAACGCGTCCGCAGCCATATCCGGATCTTCATCGACACGCATGAAGCGCCAGACCTGAAGCAGACTGTACAGCCGCAGCAGCCGGTGCATCTGCTGTGCGCTCTGAGCGGCGGCTAGGCGCTCCCGTGCCACTCTCAGCCGGTGAGCTCAGGCGCTACAGCCGGCATTTGTCGCTGGCCGAAATCGGCGTGGCCGGTCAGGAAAAACTGCAGGCGGCGCGAGTGCTGGTGATCGGCGCCGGCGGACTGGGCTCGCCGGCAGCGTTGTATCTGGCCGCCGGCGGCATCGGCAGTCTCGGAGTGCTCGACTTCGATCGGGTCGATGAGTCGAACCTGCAGCGGCAAGTGCTGTACGACACGGCCGGCATCGGCATGCCCAAAGCCGAACTGGCGCGCATGCGGCTCGCGGCGCTCAACCCGGAGCTGCAGTTCCAGGCGCATCAGACCGAGCTGTGTGCCGCCAACGTGCAGGGAATATTCGAGAATTACGATGTCGTCATCGATGGCAGCGATCGCATCGCGACGCGCTATCTGGTCAACGACGCCTGCGTTATCTACGGCAAGGCATTGGTCTCAGCGGCGATCCACCGCTTCGAGGGCCACGCCATGACCTACGTGCCGGGCCGCGGCCCCTGCTATCGCTGTCTGTTTCCGGAAATGGCCGAGGGCGTGGCCCCGAACTGTGCCGAGGCCGGTGTACTTGGCGTACTGCCCGGCGTATTGGGCTTGATCCAGGCGACCGAGGCGATCAAGCTCGTCGTGGGCATTGGCCTGCCGCTGATCGGACGGCTGCTGACCTACGATGCGCTCGAAATGCGCTTCCAGGAATTGCGCTTCACGCGCCGGGTGGATTGCGCCGTTTGCGGCGAGCATCCGACCATCACCGCGCCGCGGGATCCTGCGGGCTTCTGCACTGCCGACGAGCTGCGACGCGTGCGCTCCATCTCTGCGGCGGAGCTGGCGCAGCGGATCCATGAGACCGGGCAGCCGATCAGCCTGATCGATGTGCGCGAGCCGGCGGAGTTCGCCGCCTCGCATCTGCCGCGCGCGATCAACATCCCGCTCAACACCATCGAGCAGCACCATCGGCAGCTGCAGCACGCAGGGACCGTCATTTTCCTTTGCCGCAGCGGCGTGCGCAGCCGGCAGGCTTGCGCGCTGGCCGACCGCATGGGTGTGAGCGAGGCATGGCAGCTCCAAGGCGGCCTGCTCGCCTGGAAGGCCGAGATCGATCCGTCGCTGCGGTTGTAGCAGCTGCTGCTAGGCGACGACGCGCTGCAGGTCGCGTACGAAAGCCTCGATGTCGGCATCAGTCGTCGCCCACGAGCACATCAACCGATAGCCGGCGCCCGAGAGCGTGTAGAAATGCCAGCCCATGGCGAGCATGGCCTCGGCCACCGTCGCGCTCATGTCGACAAACACCGCGTTGACCTCGACCGCGCGTGCCAGCCGCAGCCCCGGAACCGCGCTGATCGCGGCGCCCAGGCGTCGCGCCATTGCATTGGCGTGCGCTGCGTGGCGCAACCAGGCCCCGGATTCGAGCACGCCCTGCCACTGGCTGCTCTGAAACCGCATCTTGGAAGCGAGCTGCCCCGCCTGCTTACCACGGTAGTCGAACTCCGCCGCCAGCGCCGGATTGAAGAACACCACCGCCTCGGTCGTGTTGAGCCCGTTCTTGGTGCCGCCCAGCGATAGCACGTCGACTCCGACGCGCCAACTCAAGTCCGCCGCCGTCACCCCAGGCAAGGCCGCGAGCGCATTGGCAAAGCGCGCACCATCCATTTGTACCGCTACCCCGTGCGCGTGCGCGACTGCGCTGAGCGCCGCGATCTCGCCGGGCTGGTAGAGCGTGCCCCATTCGGTGGGCTGACTCAGCGACAGTGCCCGCGGCTTTGGAAAATGCAGGTCGTCGCGCCGCGTGATCAGCTGCAGCACGGCCGACGCCGACAGCTTCGCGCCCGCGCCGGACAGCGGCAGCAATTTAGCGCCGTTACTGAAGAATTCCGGTGCACCGCATTCATCCGTCTGCACATGGGCGGCCTCGTGGCAGACGATCCCGTGGTAACTGCGCGCCAAGGCCGCGAGCGACAGCGAATTGGCCGCGGTGCCGTTGAATACAAAGAACACCTCGGCGGCATCGTGCTCGAACAGCGCGCGAATGAGGGCACAGGCGCGCTCGGTCCAGGCGTCGGCGCCGTAACCTGGCGCATAGCCGGCATTGGCGGCGTGCAACGCGGCCCAGGCTTCCGAGCAGATGCCGGCGGTGTTGTCGCTGGCAAACTGCCAGCCCGGAGCAGCGCGCGTGGCGTCGTCATTCATAGGTCGCACAGGCTAACGCAGTTCGCGTAGGCTAGAGACTAATGTACGCCCTGGCCATTCACGGCGGCGCCGGCGCCCTGCCGCGCGTGCAATTCACTGCTGCGCGCGAAGACGCCTATCGGCACGGCCTGATGCAGGCCCTGGCCGCCGGCCAACGCCTGCTCGAGCGCGGCGGCTGCGCGCTGGACGCCGTGGAAGCGGCGGTCACCGTGTTGGAAGACAATCCTTTGTTCAACGCCGGGCGAGGAGCGGTGCTGGGCGCCGATGGCGCGGCCGAGCTGGATGCCGCGATCATGGATGGCACCGATCTGCGCGCCGGTGCGGTCGCCCAGATTCGTCACATACAGAACCCCGTGCAGCTCGCGCGGCGGGTGCTCGAGGACTCATCGCATGTCTTTCTGGTGGGCGCCGGCGCCGAGAGCTACGCCGAGGAGGTCGGATTCAGATTGGTTGACAATGATTATTTCATTACGCCCGATCGCCAGCACGAGCTCGAAGCGCTGAAGCGGCGGCCGGCGCGGGCGGGTGGAGCTTGGGCCACGCAGGCCGTCGCGCTCGACGAGCCACCGCTGGGCACGGTCGGCGCAGTGGCCTGCGATGCCGGCGGGCGACTGGCGGCCGCCACCTCGACCGGCGGCATAGCGGGCAAGCGAGCCGGCCGCGTCGGTGATTCGCCGGTGATCGGCGCCGGCACCTACGCCGATAACCAGACCTGCGCCGTATCGACCACCGGTCATGGGGAATGGTTCCTGCGCACGGTACAGGCTTATGACATCGCGGCCAGGCTGCGCTATGGAGGCTATTCTCTGGCGAGCGCGGTCAGTGAGGCGATCACGCGGCGGCTCTCGGGCCTGGGCGCGGCCGGCGGCCTCATCGCCGTCGATCAGCGCGGCGAGATCGTCATGCGCTACAACACCCCGGCGATGTTCCGCGCCAGCGTGCGCGATGGCGAAGCCGCCAGGCTCCACATCTACTGACCGGTCATGGCGCCGCCGAACCGCTGATCCCGCTGCTGCGATTCTGTGTCGGGTATGGCTCTTAAGTCGCCGGCGCAAAACGGTTGGCGGTGCCCCCGCAGGGGCCGCGCTGTGGCGCAAGGAGAGCCGGGGGCACGGTCCGCAGCGCGGGTTATGTCACACTGAAAGCGGCAATCATCGCGGCCGCGAATTATCGAAGTGGCCGCAGCGTCAAGATCCTAGAATGGACAGGTGTGTCGCCTGCCTTAAGTCGACGGAAAACCCCTTTGCCGATCCTTCGCGTTGCCGTTGCTCAATTGATTGCCATCCTCGCCGCCTCGCTGCTGCCGGGCGCCGTGGCGCCCTCGGCGCAGGCATCGGAGAAAACCTCGCTACGGGGATTGATCGAGCAGGCGGCGATTTCCGCCAGGATCGACCCTGAAATCAGCAAACGCCAGGCCGAATCGGCGCTCGAGCAGCTGCGCCGTGATCCAAATCCGGAGCTTGAAATCCGCGCGCATTTATTGCTGTGCGACTACTACTCGGAGCGCGATCGAGCCGCTGCCGAGGAGCAGATCGCGGCGGCGACGGCGTTGCTGCCGCAGGCGACACGCCAGGGATTGCGCGCCGGGGTGCTCAATTGCCAGGGCGAAACGCTGCAAACGGTCGGCGAGAACGCTCAGGCGCGTGTCCTGTACGACCAAGCGGCTGCCATTGCCACGCAGGCGGGCGATGATCAGATGCTCGCCGAAGTGCTGCTCTCGAGCGGTTACTTGCGCGGTCTGCGCGGCGAGTACGCCGCGGGCCTGAGCGAGCTCAGGCGCGCTCAGACTCTGTTCGAGCAGCAGCAGATGCCGCAACACGCGCTGGCCGCGCTCGATAGTATCGCCATCATCTACAACCGCATGGGCGACTACACCGAGGCGGCGCACCTGTACGAGCACGCGCTCGAGGCTCAGCACAAGGCCGGCCTGAAGCGGGAAGAGATCGTCACACTGCACAATCTAGGCCGCGCGCACGAGAACATGCAGGAATGGGATGCGGCGCGCAGCGCGTTCGCCGCCTCGCTCGAGCTCAGTAAACAGCTGGCCTACGTTCGCGGTCAGGCCTATGCGTTGCGCGGGCTCGCCACCATCGCCAATGCCCAGGGCAATCCCAACGCCGCACTGACGCTGCTGGAGCGCGCCACTGAATTGCAGCATCGCACCCCGGATGTACGTCTGCTGGCGCAGATCGAGCTGGCCCGCGGCATCGCGCTGCATCAGCTCAAGCGCCTGAAGGAGAGCGCCGTGATGCTCGAACAGGCGCTGGCGGTATTCCGGCAGGCTGACTCGCTCGGAGAGCTCAGCCCGACCTATGATGAACTCGCGGCGGTAGACGCCGAGCTGGGCGACTGGCGCGACGCCTTCGATTACCGCACGCTCGCGCAGACCACGGCGACGCGGCTGTTGCGCAATCAGCTCGATCAGCGCTTTGCGACGCTGAAGGTGGAATTCGACACCGCGGCAAAGGAACAGGAAAACGAGCTGCTGATGCGCGAAAACGCGGCCAATCAACAGGCACTATCGCAACAGCTCAAAGCGAGCAAGCTGCGCACCGCGGTCGTCCTGCTCACGGCGATGCTGCTCGCCGTTCTGGTGTGGCTGGCCGTACACCAGCGGCGCAGCACACTGCGCCTGCGCGCGCTGGCGATGACCGATGAGCTCACCGGCGTGCCCAATCGCCGCGCGGTGCTGGCGCTGCTGGCGCAACTGCTACGGCGCAGCGACACGCCGACATCGATCCTCATCATGGACATCGATCATTTCAAATCCATCAATGATCGGCACGGTCACCTGATCGGCGACGAGACGCTGCGGTCGATGACCGCCAATCTGCGCGAGGCGGTGGCCGAGCCGGCCTTGTTCGGCCGCCTCGGCGGCGAGGAATTCGCGGTGGTATTGCCGGCTACCGACCTCGACCAGGCGATCACGATTGCCGAGAGGCTGCGTGAGCGCGTGATGCGGGTCGATCTGTCGCGCTGGCTGGGCGAGCGGCGTATCACCGTCAGCATCGGTGTTGCCACATCGGTCCCGACCCTCGACACCATCAGCATCATGCTGCGCCGGGCCGACGCCGCGCTCTACGCCGCCAAGGACGCGGGCCGAAACTGCGTGCGTACCCACGCCGCCGCCGAAGAGCAGATCACGCCCCGCGTCGCCTGAGCGTTCCTCTCTCCCGCGCGTCACCGGGGCTTGCGCCCCTACCAGGGCAGCTCATCCAGGTCGACATTGCCGCCGGTGAGAATGATGCCGACGCGCGCACCGCTCACATCGAGCTGATGCTCGAACACCGCGGCGTAAGACACCGCCGCTGAGGCCTCGACGATAATCTTGAGGTGCTGCCATAGCGTGCGCATCGCCCGCACGATCGCCTCGTCGCTGACCGTGACGATGTCGTCCAAGTGGCGCCGGATCAGCTCGAAGGTGCGTGCACTCAATGCGCCGCGCAAACCGTCGGCGATCGTGCTCGGCTGCTGCGGGCGCGACAGCGTCCCCGATGCAAACGAGCGCTGTGCGTCATCCGCGCCGATCGGCTCGATGCCGACCAGTCGCATCGCGGGACGCATGGCTTTCGCGGCCACCGCGACCCCGCTCGCGAGGCCGCCGCCCCCCACGGGCAGCAGCAGCCAGTCGAGATCAGGCACATCCTCAAGCAACTCGAGCGCGATCGTGCCCTGTCCCGCGATCACGCGCGGATCGTCGTAGGGATGAATAAACGCCGCGCCACTATCACGCACGAGCTGTGCCGCCAGCGCTTCACGCGCGGCCAGGGTGGGTTCACACAGCAGCACTTCGCCGCCATAGCGGCGTACCGCCTCGAGCTTGGCGCGCGAGGAATTCTCCGGCATCACGATGCGGGCGCGCACGCCCCGCAGCCGTGCTGCACGCGCGACCGCTGCGCCGTGATTGCCCGAGGAATGCGTGACGACACCGGCGCGCAGCTCGGCCGCGGACAGTGCAAACACCGCATTGGTCGCACCGCGCGCCTTGAATGCACCACCCTCCTGAAAATTCTCGCACTTGAAGTACAGCTGCGCACCCGCGAGCGCGTTCAGCGTCTCATTTTCGAGCACCGGCGTGCGCCGGGTCCAGCCCACGATACGCTCGCGCGCCGATTGGATGGTCTCCAGGGTGACGTCCGGTTGCTGCATTGACCGCTCGCTGAGGACCCGAAGCATACCGAATTGGCAATTCGCTCACACACTGGTGTTCGGGCTGACGCTGAGCTTGCTGGCGGCGCTGGTGGCCGTCGCTCTGGTTCAGACACGAGCGCCCTGTCAAGAGCCGGCGACTCAATGCTGCGTCGCTGCGGCCGCGCCTAAGTATTGATACCAATGGCTGCGGGCCTATGGCAGCGCTAGCTTGCGCAGCAATGAGGCAGAGTGAATCGCTATAGATGCTGCATGGCCATCAATCCAATCCGCCGGATTCTGGTTGCGATCAAGGACCCGGCTGCGAAAGCGTCGCCGACGCTGGCCAAATCCGCCCAGCTGGCCCGCGCCTTCAACGCCGAACTCGAGCTGTTCCACGCCATCGATATGCCGATGTATCGGGACGTCTACGCCTCCGGGGACCGGCAAATCGGTGATGACGAGCAGAGCATACGCGCGAACTACCTGCAGGCGCTCGATACCATGGCGGCGCCACTGCGCCGCAGCGGCCTGCGCGCATCGGTCGCCGCGGAATGGGATTTTCCCCCATACGAGGCGATCCTGCGGCAGGCCAAGCGCTCGCGGACTGATCTGATCGTGACCGCGGTTCATCCTTCGGCGCGTCACGCGCTGTGGCCATTGCATCCGACGGATTGGGAGCTGCTGCGTCTGAGTCCGATGCCGGTGCTGCTGCTGAAGAGCTGGCGCGCCTATCGCGAGCCCGTGGTGCTGGCGGCGTTGGATCCGACGCATGCGCGGGCAAAACCTGCCGATCTGGATCACCTGGTGCTGCAACTTGGTGCCGATTTCAGTCGGGCCCTGGGCGGCAGCCTGCACGCGGTACATGCCTATGGCGCGAGCCCCGCGGCAATGTTGTCCGCGCTGGCGCGGGGGCTCGGTACCGCGCAACGCCTCAAGGCCCGCGCCGGCAGCGCTCGCGCCGCCGCGACTGAAACGCTGCGGTTACTGCCCGGGCTGGCGTTGCCGCAGAGCCGCCTGCATGTCATCGACCGGCTACCGGTCGACGCGATCGCCGACACGGCGCGCGAACTTGGCGCCGCGATCGTCGTCATGGGCGCGGTATCGCGCTCCGGCCTCAAGCGCCTGATCATCGGCAATACCGCCGAACGGGTGATCGACGATCTGGGCTGCGACATTCTGGTGGTCAAGCCGCAGGACTTTGGGATCCGTTTCCCTCGGCACACGCGCGGTGCCCACCTGCGGGTCATTACGCCGCCGATCCTCTATTAAGGACCCTGAGACTGCAGAGAGGTCCCGACCGCCTCCATGTCATCGCGCTGCAGCCCGCGTGCGACGCCGTGCGCCTATGACCCCTAAGGGTGATTACGTATGGAACCAAAGGTGATTACGTATGGAACCAAATCTGTCAGGGCCGTACCTTAAGTGAGCGATTAGGTTGCTCGCGAGACTGAGTAATCAAGCAGACGTCTGCAGTAGAGGCAGTCCGGAAAGTTATGATTCTAAATTACGCCATTCAGCGGCCTTCGATTGACACCGCTCTGCGCCAAGGAAGCGACCAGCCGGGCCATTCTAAGAAATCACCGCTGTATTGACGATAATGCCTAAACACATCGCGCGACTCCTGCTGCTGTTCGTCGGATTCATCGCCGTCGCGATCACGGTGCGATATTTCCTCACCGACAGGTCCTTCTATAGGTACGGGCACTATCGCGGCGACTCGGTGGCGGAAATCGCCCGGGACAAACCCAAGTACCAGGGCACGGCATATTGCGAATCCTGCCACGCAGCACAATTCGCCGAATGGTCCAAAGGCATCCACAACAGCGTCAGCATCGGCAAGTTCGTCACATGCGAGGTCTGCCACGGCCCGGCCGGCAGCCGCGACCCTGAGCAACGCTTTATCAACGCAGCGACCGGCCGGGTTCACCCCAACAACCTGAAGCTTAGCGTCCCGACCGATACGCGCGCGCTCTGCACGCTTTGTCACGAACAGATGCCGGGCCGACCACTACAACAGGCCCAGATCGTGATCGCGGATCACGCCGGAACGCAACAGTGCACGCTCTGTCATAACCCCCATTCGCCGCAGACGCTCGTCGGATCACTCGGCGCGCCGGCGCATCCGGGCCACGCGGCGGCGGGCAAGAACAAGACCGCGACCTGCGCCGCCTGCCACGGCGCCGACGGTGTCAGCGTCAAGCTGCCCGGACCGACTCTCGCCGGACAGAACCAGGCCTACCTGCTCGAATCGCTCACGGCGTACAAGACCGGCAAGCGCACCAATGCGCTCATGACGCCCATGGCCGCTGTGGTGAGCGAGGGCGATATTGGGGATATTGCCGCGTATTTTTCCGACCAGAAATGCAAACCCACCCTGAATGCCGCCGATCAGGCCCTGGCCGCGCGCAAGGCTGGAGCGTCGGTGTGCACGAGCTGTCATGGGACGAACGGGGTCGGCACCAATCAGGCGTGGCCGAACCTGGCCGGGCAATCCAAGGATTATCTCGCCAGTGCGCTGAAGGCCTACGCGCGCGGCGAGCGCTCGAATGTGATCATGTCTGCGCTCGCCAAAGGCTTGAGCGATGCCGAGGCGGAGAATTTGGCGACCTATTACGCCAGCTTCAGTTGCCAGTAAGACGGCGCGCAGAGCGGATTCGGCCAGGAGGATATCGGAAATGGATGACAAGGAAAAACTCGAGAAGCACCAGATCGCGCGCCGTGCCTTTCTGGGTTGTCTGGGAGGTGCCGTGGCCGGTGGCGCCGCCGTGGTAGCCACGACTGCCGTGCTGCCCAACGAAGCACGGGCGGCGGCGAACAGCGCCGCGCCCGCCGTGCCGGCGATCCCGGGCTATGACTGGAGCAAGCACCGTTGGGCGTTCGGCGTTGATGCCACGAAATGCATCGGCTGCCTGCGCTGCGTCGAGGCGTGCAAGGCGGAAAACGAGGTCGCCGGCGACGCTCATCACTTCCGCACCTGGGTCGAGCGCTACGTCTATCTGGAGGGCGAGGACCGGCCGCGCATCGACAGCCAAGACGACCCCGTGAACATCGCAGCCTCCGGTTCGGAAGGTGCCTATCGATTCGCCAACCGCTACAAGGACGCGAAGGTCGACAAGGCCTTCTTCGTCCCCAAGCTGTGCAACCACTGCACCCATCCGGCCTGCGTGCAAGTGTGCCCGACCGGCGCGACCTTCAAGACCGACGACGGCGTGGTCGTGATCGACCATACCTATTGCATCGGTTGCCAGTACTGCGTCCAGGCGTGCCCCTATGGCGCGCGCTTCTTCAACCCTGAATTGAACGTTACCGACAAATGCACCTGGTGTTATCACCGCATCACCAAGGGTTTGCTGCCCGCTTGCGTCGAGGTGTGTCCGGTCAGTGCTCGCATTTTCGGAGATCTCAACGACAAACAGAGCCCGATCAGTCAGTTCGTTGCCAATAATCGGGTCGACGTGCTCAAGCCTGAAACCGGCAACGCCCCCAATGTCTACTATGTCGGCATCGACAAGGAGGTAAGGTGATGGAACCCCTTTTTGCGGCCGCACCGTACACCGGCTACGTCTACCCCAACGAGACCGTCTTCCCGTGGGGCATACTGATCGTCGTCTATCCCTATATCACCGGGCTGGTGGCCGGCGCATTCACGGTTTCAAGCCTGTATCAGGTATTCGGCCTGACGCGTCTACGCCCGGTCGCGCATCTCGCCTTGCTGACTGCATTGTGCCTGATGTGCTTCGTACCCACGCCGCTGCTGCTGCATCTCGGCCATCCCGAGCGCGCGTTCAATGCCGTGTTCACGCCGCATTGGAGTTCCGCAATGGCCATGTTTGGCTACTTTGCCGGCTTCTATGTCATTCTCCTGGCATTGGAGACTTGGTTCGTGTTCCGACCCTACATGGTGCAGCAGGCGCAACGCAGGAAAGACCTGCTGGGCCGGCTTTACCATGTGCTGTGCCTCGGGTCGCATGATTTGTCAGACAAGGCAATGCGCTACGACCAGAAATGGATCTTCGCCTTGGCCGTCGCCGGCATCCCCGGGGCTCTCGGCCTGCATGGCTATGTCGGATTCCTATTCGGTTCTCTCAAGTCCCGAGAATGGTGGTCATCCGACTTGATGCCGGTCATATTTTTGTTTTCGGCGATCATCTCCGGTACCGCGCTATTGATCGTTCTGTATGTCCTGTCCTGCAAGTTGCGCAGGGTTCCGATTGACGTCGATTGCGTGAAGGCGTTGGGCTACACCCTGTGGGGTTTCGTCATGTTCACCCTGGTGTTGGAGGGGGTCGAATTTGGCAATGTCATCTATAAGGCCCGGGAGGGGATCGACATCATCATGGCTTTCGTGACCACCCGCCTGATCGTGCCCTTCTTTGTACTGCAATTCGCCGTCGGCGCGGTAACGCCGATCATCATCCTTTCCTACATGTTCTGGCGGGGTACCGCGGGAAGAGCGCTGGTCGCCGGCATCACGGTGAGCGCGCTGTTGGTGCTGTTCAATGTGATCATGATGCGCTTCAACGTAGTCATCGGTGGGCAGGAGATCTCAAAGACTGGGAAGGGCTTGCTGATTTTTCCCTGGGTGATCTTCGGCAGGGAGGGCGTATTGGCCGCAGCCTCGGTGCTGATCGCGCCGTTTCTGCTGTTGTTAGTGATGATCCGGCTGCTGCCGCCCTGGGAAGACGAGCATGGTGACGATAAAGCGGTGGTGTGAGTTCAAGCCGTAGAGTGGCAGCACACGGGAGCGCTGGAAACCCGTACCGTTGTCGGCATTGTCCGCCGATCGTTCTTGAACTCCTAATCAACGTTGCGGGCCTTGGCAGGCGTTGCGGCGCGGGGCACTGCATCGATTGTCTGCAAGGCGCCTGGCTCGTCTGACCAATCGCCCGCTATAAAATGGATTTTACGAACATTGAATGCCCAGCACCGACATTAAAGTCTGGTCCATTCGAAAATTGCTGAATGGCGGCAAGCGCTACCCGCACCCCCGGGCTGCCTTCGTGTTCTCACCCCACGCTCAAGCCGATACCGGCCAAAAGCTGCTTTCGATGAGCAACGGCCACGTTCAGAGCCTCGCTCGCTGCGGTCATCGCGGTCGCGCTCAGGTCCGATCGGCAATGTCGACAAGTTGCTGAACGCTTCCCGTCTTATCCTGCATCATCCAGTGGGTTAGATCGCCGCTCGATATCACGGCGAGCACCTTGCCGTTTTCCACAATCGGCAGGTGCCGGAACCGTCGATTGGTGACTATCGTCATCGCCTCGCCGACCGTCGTCGTCGGCGGGATACTGTAGGGATTATCGGTCATTACCTCTGAGACTTTCGTTTTGAGTGGATCACGGCCGGCGGCCAGCACCTTGTTCATCGCATCCCGCTCCGTGAAGATGCCTATCAACCGTTGGCCATCCATGATGATCAGGGCACCGAGCTTCTCGGAGGTCATCGTGCGCACGCACTCGGTGACCGAGACATCGGGTCCAACGGAGTGTATCGGATCGCGCTTATCGAATAACCTGCTCAATGGAGTCCGACGCCTGTCACGTATGCTCATGAAATACACGGCGACGATAACGACGGCGACGATCAGAAAGAACACGTATATCGTCAATTTGCCAATCGTCGTCTGCACATCTTCGACCGCAGCAAACGCGGCGGGGGATAGCAGTGCGAACCCGCTGGCGGCGACCGAATTGCAAAGAAACCTTCTCATTGCTGTTGCTCCTCGATTGGTATGCTGACTGCGATCGAGTCGCCCGCTTACCGCCGCTTTGGTACGTGCTCGGGCCCTGCATCCGAGCCCGCGCCATTTTCGACGTCTATCGGTGAGCGTTCTGTGGTGACATTGAACCTAACTACGAGTGACGTCAACCGCTCTGCGACGGTTCAAGAAAATGCCATTGGGACCCTTTATGAGTCGGTGAGAAGTCGGCATCTCGGCAATGCGGCCAACGTTGTAGCCGGGTACCCGCCGGCGTTCTCAAGCTGCGGCGCTGGCCGTTTCCACGTCCTGCAAATGATAATCATCTCGCCGGCCTCTGCACCGCCTCTGGCGACGCGGCGGGGAAAAGCCAAGGGGGGGCGAAGGTGCTCGCATCGAGCCTCGCCAGCCCGGTCATCACTGCGTACCGGTCGCATAGGAGCCACCGTTGCGCAGTGCCGCGACATATCGCCGGTGCTGGTCGATCATCCCACCTGTCGCTTACGCTAGATCGTATCATTTGTTTACAGAGGATCGTGTCAGCCTAATCGATCACTGCATCCTCGCATCCTTTTGTCACCTGTAACAAATGACGGGCGCATCGCAACACCTATAGCGCAACAATCGGCTCAAACACAAATAATCAAAGATTGGACTCGAAGTGATGGATGCACGACGGTGCGCTGACGGCTGTCAACGCGTCTAAGCAGCTCGCATCCTGCTCCCACATTGAGCACGACCCATAGCAACTAGAGACTCACCAGATGCACGGCCGCAAATATTTCAACTACCCCTACTTGTATGATATTTCGATCGGGGTTATGTTCTGGCGGTAATAATGGCGCTCGTTGGGTGTTTGATTGCATCTACAACTGAGCGGCTCAAGGCAGGGCAGAGTGATGTTTCTAAAACTCGAACTCTTTACGTCGATTGCTGTGACGATTGGTGTACTGTTGGGCACCGTTGCTAATGCCGACACGCTTCAAGCGTGTATGGAGACGAAAGCGGCAGCGCTCGGTACAGTGACAACGGAAAAAGTGCGCGAGAGACAAGGGTGCACAACGGAAGGAACGGATTTCATAGTCAATAATTACCAATACCAAGGATGGAAACAGCACACATGTGATGACGACGTCTGCTGGACGGCACCGCCAGGACGGATAATTACCGATGCGTCAGCCGCAGACGTAAGTGCAAACGGGGACGAGCACACTATCGGAGCGCCGCGGTATTCACCGGATAAGGAACTAGCAACGACGGTGTGCGTTCATGTTCACGCAAAGAGCAAAGAGCAGAGCAAGGGTTCTAGAGGCTGGCAAAAAATTGACTTGATCGCGACGACAAAGCACCTGCCGGCGCAAGAGGAAATGATAACTATTGCCGCGGAATGCGTTAAGGAAGGGGCAAAATAAGCACGCGGACCTGGCCTTCGCGAAAGAACATCGGCCGCGCACGAGGTTCAGCACTATCCCGCCACCGAGTTCCAGGGGCACCTCGAAACGCGATCCTCTTGGACTCAGCGCCCCCAGATCGATGAAGGGTGCTATGGACTAGGCGCCACTCGCCGACTCAAGCGCCGCCTCGCTGTCCTCGCCAGAACTATCCAGTGCCGATCGCCAACGCCAAAACAACCCCGCATTGACCCCTCGCGCCGACAAAACTCCGTTACCGTCAACCCGCAGGATCCCTGGCGTGAAGACAGTTCCCGCCACATCGCCGCGCTGCGCTTTACCCGCTTTATCTTGCTCATCGCTCACTCCAGTAGTCCGACAACTGGAGTGCTATTGTCCGGATCCATCCCTCGGGCAAAAGAACGCCGCGTGCTTACCGCTTACCACCGTGCATCACCGCCAGGTTGCGCATATTGTTCTGGAATGAGGGCAATTGCTTCATGGGATATTGCACGTGCTGGCCTCGCAGGCCATGCCCGTCTGGCGGACGAAACTCGGTACCGCATGCGCCATCGGCGCGGGCTATCGCTTCGCGGAATATGGATGCGATTGCCGGTAACACGTATCCGGAGGTCTGCAGCGCCTACGGCGCTAGCGAAGGCGCCAGCCGGTTCTGCAGCGCCAACGCGGTATTCAACCGGCGCGATCTTGTTCGAGCTCGATCTCAGTCACCGAGCGGCGACCGCCGCCGATTTTCTCGAAGATCTGCTGTCGGTGATAGTCCAGATGCACGCGCTGCTCCGGGGTGAATGGGCGCGCTGGCGCCGGCCGCTCGAGGCCCCAGGCCTTGCGCACGTAGGGATTCAGATGGCGGGAGATCAACAGCATGCCGTCGTCCGCAAATGAGATGTGACCGCGATCGAACAGATGGTGAATATGGGGGGAGAGCAGCAAGCCGTTCGAGCCATCGAGCTTCTCCCGATCGTCGGCGTCCTTCCAGGGCTTGATGTGGGTAGCTCGCAGGTAGCGGCGATCCAGGACGCCGGTCACCCGACATGCCGTTTCCGCATGCTCCACACGCTCGCGAAAAATGCCCTGCCCGTTCCGGGCGTTGATCAGCTGCCGCCGCTCGCGAGGCCCGATGTCGGATCGTTGCCAGATGTGTTCCTCGATCGCTTTCTCCGCAAGCTTGCCATCCATTTCCATGCCGATTCGGGCCTCGCAGTCCTCCACTTGCCGGTTTAGCAGCCGGCGCAGGAGCTGGGCCATGGGCGCGGGTATCTCGGCGAGGTAGACGTTTTGATTGAGCTCACCGGAGGCCCGAAGCGGTGACTGCCGGCGGGGCAGAAGCGGCTTGATCTCTGCCAGGTGATCCTTCGGCCGCAGCGGCTCGACCAGCTCCACGAAGCGGATCGGAACCATCCAGCCGTCGTCCGCCGGCCCTGGCTGCGCCGGCACGCCAGATTGCACGGGCATCGGCACGCTCCGAGCGCGCTCCAGCGCGAAGCCAATAGCTGCGATGGTTGCTCCCGCGCACGAGAACACGATGTCGCCTGGCGTCAGGCGCGTCATGTTCTGATGGGACTGATTCCTCGACCCGTTCTTATTCTTCCTCGGTAACCACAAGTAGCCGCCATCGACTTCCGCACGATCGCTATGCGGGTGATTCACCCACCAATGCCGCAGCTGGGGCGTTTCGGCGGCTTCCGTGCGAACGTAGCTCGAAGATTCGTTCTTCATTGTTGTGAGTGCAGCAGCCTCGATTGCGGCGCAGCCCACAGGGGCCGCATATCTGCACAGATAATGCCTGCGATCCCGGCTCCATGAAAGGCCCTTGCGCCGTGTCGGCGGCTTGCGTTGAGTTGCATCTGTTACGGAGCCGCCTGTGCAATCGTTTCGGTGCCGGCCGATTGCGTCAGCGCCAGGAGGTCACGCAGTGCGAGATCGAACTGCCCGGCGTGATTGAACCGACGCCACTGCGCTTGCAGCAGGTTGCGCGCTTGCGCAATCTCGCCCATCCGGACATACGCTGCAGCGGTGACGGTCGTGAGATATGCGAGCTCGTCTTCCGCATTGGATGGATGTGGTCCGAGCAGCTCCGTACCGAGCTTCACGATCTCCGGTGCGTTCCGCTGCGAGATTGCCGCAAGCAAATCCGCCCACGTTTTGTGTTCACCCGTCACATCGCGATAACAGGGGCTGGACATAACCTTAATCCAGATTTCCTCAAGCTCGGCCGGATTCAGATACGCCGACGTATCGTCGCTGATGTTGCGTACCGCGTTTTTCCAGGTATTCTGCGCTGGCTTCGCAGCACACCGGTCCCGACTCATGTCAATGCGCGCCAGGTATGACGCGCTGAGCGGATCCAAGTCGTCGAGACTTCCAATGGATACGGCACGGCGAATTTCGAGAGCCCTTCGCACCAGGCGGTCCCGAAAGATTGCGCTGTTCGCGGCAGGCTCGACTGTTGCACCCCGCGGCGCAGAGCCGTCGAGTAGCTCCAGGAACGGGATAGGCAAGAGGGTGAGCGCGGGCAGTTCAAGCGCGTTCTCCCGCATGTAGCGCAAGCGCGGTGCATTGAGATCCACAAACGGGAAGAAATCCGAATTCGGCGGAACCGGTATCGTCTGCAGCAACGGGCCAATCGTCAGATTATCGCCGATCTTTCGCAGCTGAATGTCAGCGACCGATTGTACGCCGACCCGCGTGAGCTCTGCGCGCAGCTGTGGCGATTGCAGTAGCCGATCATCCGGGGCCCGCAGCGTTGCGCCGCGACTCGCAATGATCAGAATATCTAAATCGTCAGTATTGTAGAGCGCGTACGCACCGAAGTGCGGAGCCAGCGCTTTCATGACCGACGCCAGAATTCCTATGTTCGTTTCATAGACCTGCATCCACTGCACGAAGTACCCATCGGGCGCAAGGTACTGCGCGATGCGCCCGTAAAACTCATCCGAAAATAGAGTTGCGACTCCGCTCACCCACGGATTGGATGGTTCAGAGACGATCAGATCGTACGACTCACGCGCGCTTGCAAAGAAGGTCTTTGCATCCTCGTAAACAATGTGGCTGCGCGGATCGTCGAAGACGTTGCTGATGCGAGGACCAAAGCCCTTGCGCGCAGCTTCCACCATGAGCGGCTCGATCTCGATCGAGTCAAGCCGATTGACCAGCCCGCTCGTGAGAAGCGTATGGGTCGTAAGCCCGGATCCGAACCCGATGTTTGCGACGCGGGCGGGGTGCGGGTGCATGCTGAGCGGTATTGCCGCGGCCAGCACCATGGTGCTTTCGTCGACCGTTGCTTCCCCCGGCCCCATTTGTATGCCCGCGTCCGGCTTGCCGTTTGTGGCAATCGTCACCGTCCCGTCCAGCTCAACCAAACTGATCGTGGCTGTCTTGCCGTCTCGCAGATAAGTGACGGTCGCGCCGTCTGGCAGCGCTGCGGATCCGGTGCGGTAGACACCCGACGCCATCTTCGCAGGATCCAGATTCACGACGAATATGGCAAAGCCGAACACCCCAACAGCGGCCGCCATTGCCACGGCTGCGGTGCGCGACGGGTAGCGACGGCTGGCAAAAAGGCGCGACAAGCCTAAAGCCATGTGGATACCAGCGCCTCCGAGAATGACGCCCTTGACCCCAACGAGTGGCATGAGCACGTGGATCGTCAGCAGCACGCCAACGATTGCGCCGAGGGTGTTTGCCGAATAGATCGTGCCGATGGCCCGTTCGCCAGTGCCGCGACGCATGAGCTCGTGCGTCAGCAGCGGCAGGGTCATGCCCGCGCAAAAGGTCGCCGGAATCATGATCAGCGCAGCGATCGATTGGCTTATCGCGTTGAACGCGACATAGCCGCTTGCGGTGTGCGCCGAGGTCCCCAAAAACCACGCCATGAAATCAAACGTCAGGTTGTAAGCTGGCAAGGTCAGCGCGGCCAAGGTTCCCATGGCGATCATGACGTAAGCCAGGTATGCCACCGGATCGGCGATTCGCTCGATGCGCCGGCGCACATACAGTCCGCCGAATGCCAGTCCAAAAATGAACGCGCTGAGCATGAGCTCAAATGAATGTGTCGAGCTGCCGAGTACCAGGCTGAGCATCCGAATCCAGCCCAGCTCATACATGAACGACGCCGCACCAGTCAGGAATGCCGCGACCGTGAACCATCTGGCCAACTTGTCTTTCCCCGAGAACGGCGCGGATGCGGTCTGTGGCGCTGCGGCGGGTTCCGCCTGGCCGCGGACGATCGCCCAAATCACCAAAGCCAGTGCGATATTGAGGACTCCGGCGGTCCGGATCGTGCCGGGCAGGCCAACAGCTTCAATCAGTACAAAACCGCTGACGAGGACTCCGATCGCGGCGCCCAGACTGTTGGTGAAATACAGGGTAGCCAGCGTCTCGCCCGGCCGCTCGGGCCAGCGGCGGATCAGGCCGCCGCTTATCAGCGGAAAGGTCATGCCCAGAAGCGCGGACTGTGGAAGGATGAGAAGAGCAGCCAGTGACCATTTGTAGGCATGAATCAGCAACCCCGCGGGGAGCACAGGTATTACCGAGGCAAACGAGAAATCAACGGCGGCAACGAATGTTTGATGAAAGAAGATGCCAAATATCCCGATCAGCCCCTCGACCAGTACGTATCCCCAAAGGAGCTGCCTGATGCGGGAGGAGTAGTGCGCAACTGTCCAGGATCCAAGCGCCATTCCTCCCATGAAGATGGCGAGCACGAGGGTTTGCGCGTAGGCGGCATGGCCGAGGAAGAGTTTGAGGTAGTGCGACCAGATGGACTCGTAAATCAGTCCGGTGAACCCGGATACGACGAATACCGCGAACAGCAACCGCCGTCGCATGAAATCGAGTGTCTGCATTGCTGATCTGCAATCCCTGTCCGCCGTGGCACGCGCACAGTACAACATGACGTGAGCACTAGACAGAATAGGCTCGTGAACGCGGTCACCAGCCTCTATCTCGATTGCGGACCGATGGGCTATGCGTCGATGCAGTGATCGGCGATGTCTCGTCAGAACCCTTTGTGCAGCAGCTGGCTGAACAGGTCCATCGGGACTACGGCGGCCTTGATGTCTTTGTAAACAACGCCGGAGTCAGTTTGATCGCGCCGGCGGAGGACGCGACAGCCGCCCGGTGGCCGCGTGTGATGAACATCAATCTGTTGGGTCCTGTCCTCCTGTGCAAATACCTGAGCGCTCAGATGTTGCATCGCCGGAGCGGCAGCATTGTCAACGTCGCGGCGGCGGTCGCCTTTCTCGCCGATGATGATATGCAAGGGTTCATCACCGGCGTCAGTCTGCCGGCCGACGGCGGCTGGGTCGCCGACGGAAGCTGCGATGCGCTGCGGATAAGAACGCGAGGGGCTTAAGTCACCCACCCACCGCGGCCTGCGAGCGGCGCTTGCCCAGCCCGATACCCGGCCCGTCGTGGCACGTTCTCGGCACACCCAATCTCAGTTGGTCACACACGCGCCACCTTGGCCTCTGTGGCGCTCATTCAGGCCCACTGTGGATAGCGAGTTCTCACCCAGACCTCGGCATCGAGCGCGACAAGATATTGACTGACCCGTTCCATAACGTCGGCATCTACTGGAAGTCCCACTGGAACTGTAGCGCGGTCAGCGGTTCGAGCCCATCGAGCCCGAGCATAGACACGCCGAGGTCTGAGCTCGCGATTCCGGCGCAGCGTACAACCCTTGCGTACAGTGCATTGAATCTAGAGGGGATCGGTAATGAACATTCTTCTTGTGTACCCTCGCAAGCCCGACACCTTCTGGAGCTTCAAGCACGTCTTGAAGCTCGTCTCCAAGCGGGCCGCGTTCCCACCGCTCGGCCTGTTGACGGTCGCGGCGATGCTGCCGCCCACCTGGCAGCTCCGGCTGGTCGACCTGAATCTCCACGATTTGGACGATGAGGATCTGCGGCGCGCCGATTTTGTCTTTCTGAGCGGGATGATCGTTCATAGACAGTCCGCGCACGAGATCGCGGCACGTTGCGCGGCGCTCGGCAAGGCGATTATTGCGGGCGGCCCGTTATTTACGACGGGATATGCGGATTTCCCGGACATTCCTCATTCCGTGCTCGGCGAGGCCGAAGACGTCATGGCACGGCTCGTGGCGGACATCGAACACGGCACGGTGCAGCCGGCCTATCGCGCCGCGGCGTGGCCCGACGTGCGCAAGACGCCCATTCCGCGCTGGGATCTCATACGTATGGCCGAATACGTCTCGACGCCCGTGCAATTCTCGCGCGGCTGCCCGTTCAGCTGCGAGTTCTGCGACATCGTCATCATGAACGGACGTGTGCCCCGCACCAAGGATCCGGCGCAGTGGGTTAGCGAGCTCGAGGCCCTGCGTGTAGCCGGCTGGAAGGACATGGTTTTCATCGTCGATGATAATTTCATTGGCAACCGCAAACGGGCCCGGGAACTCCTCCGCGCGATGATCGCGTGGCGCCAACGCGTCGGCCCGACAATGGGCTTTCTCACGGAAGCCTCCGTCAATCTCGCCGATCACGAAGAATTACGCGAGCTGATGGTCGAAGCCGGATTCAAGAAAGTGTTTCTGGGCATCGAGACACCTTCAGCCACCGGTATTGAAGAATGCGGCAAGACGCAAAATAGCTGCCGAGAACTGGGCGCTGCCGTGCAAACGCTGCAGCACAGTGGGTTGGAAGTGATGGGTGGATTCATCGTCGCCTTCGACTCGGATCCGCCTGATATTTTTGCGCGGCAATTCGAGTTCATCCAGCGCAGGGCAATCGTAACCGCCATGGTGGGATTGCTCACGGCCCTGCCGCAAACGGCCCTCTACCAGCGGCTCGCGCGTGAAGGGCGCCTCCTGGCCGCAATTGCCGGCAATAACACCGAGGCGGCCATCAACTTCGTGGCGCGACTGGACCGGGACTTGATCATCTCGGGCTACAAGGAGCTGATGCGCAAGCTCTACGCGCCGGCCCAGTACAACAGACGCGTTCGCACATTTCTGCGCGCCCTGCGCCCACGCGGACCGGCGACGCGGCTGTCCAAATCGGACCTGAAGGCGTTCCTGAAGTCCCTCTGGCTGTTGGGAGTGTGGCACAGGGGCCGGCGCGCCTACCGGAGCCTCTTTTGCTGGACGCTGCTGTCGCGTCCCAGGCAATTTCACGCGGCGATTGAGCTGTCCATTCTTGGCCACCATTTCCGCCGCGTTGCGGACCGGCTCTGAGCGGTATTCAGCCCCTCCTGCTCGTGCGCAGGCGGCCGCGCCCCGGCGAATTGGCATTCAAGGAGGATGCCGGAACGGACCGGTGCACACCGGAGGGCTTATGAGTTGATGCGCATATTACGGGGCGAGCAGCATCACGGTATTGGTGTTGTCATCATTGAAATAGATCAGGTTGGTCTGCGTGTTTACCATGCCATAGGGTCCCATCGTCGTGACGATCGTGGGCACCGTGACGATGCCAAAAATCGCGCCGGCCGCGCCGGTGTCGACGTTCTTGGTGGCGACCACGCCGGCGGTCGGTGAAATTTCGATCAACAGATTGGTGCCGCTGGGATCGAGTGTGTTACCCACCACGAGATCACCGTTGACGAGCAACGCGCCGCTGATCGGACCATTTAGCGGCGCGCCGGAGGCGATAACCTTGGCGGAGGCGGCGGACGGGCCCGAGAAGCTCGTGCCGGAGACGAGCACGCCATCGGTGCCGATCGCTGCGACGCTCGATAGCGCGACGACGCGATTGGAGTTGGTGTCTACGACGTAAAGGGTGTCGTTTGCAGCATCGTAGGTGAGGCCCGCCGGCGCCGAGATCGATCCGGGTGCGCCCAGGTTACTGCTGAACCCGGAGGCGATTTCGGTGAATGAGGCCTGTGCGTCGCCGTTCAGAGTAATGCGGTCAATCGCCCCGGTCATCACGTTGGAGACGTACACAACTTGATTGCCCGCGTGGGTCGCGTACATTGCGCTCCAGGGCTCGGCGAAGACATCGGTCGAAAAGGGCATCGATACGGCGCCGCTCGGGGCGATGAGCACCGTGGCATTGGCTTGGCTGGCGGTCGCGACGATGCTCCCATCCGGTAGGCTCGTGAGTGAGGAGCAGCCCAGCAGCTGCGCGGATTGGGCGATACCGTAGGGCGTCGCACCAGCCACGGGGTGCAGTCCGATGATCGTGGTGCCCAGGCCTTGCGTGTTGGTGCTGCCATCATTGAAGTTGCAAACGATTAGATCACCCATCGTGATGAGCCCCGCGGTGGCGGTGGCCACGGTCAAGCCGTAGGGGTTACCGCCGTGCTCGGTGGGATCAAGTGTCGACCCGATGGTCGTTATCGTGGCGAGTGTGGGCAGCACCGCACCGGAGATCGTCACGTTTGTGACAGTATTTTGCATACCGTTGGAGCTATAGCCGCCGCAGCCGGCAAGCAGGGCAATCAGGGGAAGCAGTGTCGTGAGCATGGCGCGACGCGCCTGCCCGAATGAGCGTACTGGACTGTTCATGGGCTCGAGCCTCCAGGAAAGCGACGATGGCCATCCCCGAGCGAAGGGGCCGGGGAGCGTTGCAGCTTGCTCACGCTTTGCAGAAAAGGCGCTGGCGCGTTGCGTTTGATAGTAGGTACCGCGGCCGGCGTTTTGGGTTTCGAGCGTGAGAAAAAAAGGTCGGGGGGGCTGGCGAGGCCGATTAACCAGCGGACCTCACTGATAGCGCATGTAACGACGGGCTTGCGACGCAGGACGCCGCCCATGCCAAAGCCAGTCGGAAGCGCGCCGAGCTTCATTACTGTGGGTTGTCTTTCGGTGTTATGTGTTTTTAACCCGAACTCCTTCCCGTTTTTGATTCTGCCGTGGTCAGTAGGTCCCTATTTTTTGGCTGTTTTGACTGGAGTGAGTGGCTTTTGTTGGCTGCATGATGTAGGCACTAGACTGTTGCAGACGTGGTGCGGATATCGTCTATTTGGCGCATTGCAAAACGTGGAGGTGCAGTGCATGTCGTCACCCTGCCGGGCAATCGCCTTGAGGCATTGAAGGGCGATCGCAATGGGCAGCACAGCATTCGGGTAAATGATCAGTGGCGAGCCTGCTTTGAATGGCCTAAAGGCGCAGATGGTCCGGCAAATGTTGAGGTGGGTGGATTACCACTAGAGGAGATCTTTATGACGCGTCATGCAACTTATCCTGGTAAGCATCTCGCCGAGCAGCTCGAGGCACTCAATAGGAGCGCAGCGGAGCTGGCACGTCAGCTCAAGGTTCCGACGAATCGGATTACGCATATCCTCAATGGGCAGCGTGCGATCACTGGGGATACGGCGCTGCGTCGGGGCACTTCTTCAGTACGAGTGCCGATTTCTGGTTGAGCCTGCAGAAGATCTGCGAGCTTCGTGTGGCCGAGCGGGAAAGCGGCGCGGACATCAAGGTACTGCCTCGGCTGCGCAATCGCGCCGCCTAGTCCACTCTTTCTCGATAACAAGGGCTCAAGGCGACGACGTCCGCGCCTAACTTTGGCGAGACTCCCGCAGATGACCGAGCAGGCCACGGTCGACGCCGACGGCCTTGGGGGATCCCACTGCTTTTCTCCTGATACTCCCCGCTGACCTGTGGCCCGTCTTTCGGGAAGCTTCGTCGTGTGGTGTTCAACGAGTCGTGAATGGTGAAACGATAGAACCCGCGAATATTCCAGGGCTGTGGTTCTATTCCACAGCTACATTGCACTACGAACCATTAAATATTTGATTTATGGTCGCCAGGGGTGGAATTGAACTTAGGTGCCGCGTGGCTGCTTTTGGCTCTTGGATGAGTTCTTAAAATCGGGGTTACCGAAAGTTACCCCGTTATTTTGCGTGCAATTTTGGCGGCGACTCAGTTCCGAAGATGGCTATTTCGCCCGTTCATTCGGCCGCACGGTCTAAATTTAAAGCCTTCCCTGTTGCATTGGTGCGCGCCTAGCGATCAAGGGCCGTTACGGCTTTATCGCCACGATCTTCCCGTTTTCCCACACGTACAACGGCGTGCCATACATGCGCGCAGTCTTCCGCGCATCCTTCGCCGCACGGCGCAAGGCCCGCCCTACTCCCGCAGCAAAGTTTTGAGGACGGTCTTTTGCTCGCGTCTTGGCTTTCACGGCCCTTTCTCCAGTAGCCGTGGTGCGCGGTCCGAATTGCCGTAGACCGCCCAAGCGTCGGCCAGAGGTCGGTAGATGCGCTGGAAGTTTCCCCAGCCGCGCGAGAACCGACGAACTACATCAGTCCGCGGCAGGCCACCTTCAAGCGCAACAATGACCGGCTGTTGTCGTTCGCCCAAGATGTCTGAACGGACGGGTAGTCTGCGGCCGCTCGACGAACGATTACGCCGCCAGTTTCAGTTTGGGCTTGAGTCCAGCCCGCGCGGCCAGCCGTACCAGTAGGTCCATACTGAACCGGTCGATCTTGCCTCGCTTCAGATCCGACACGCGCGCCTGCGTAACACCCAGCACCTTGGCGGCCTCGGCTTGCGTCATGCGGCTCATTTCCAGCCAATGCTCCAGACCAATCAACAGCTGCGCGCGCATTTCCATCTCGGCGGCCTTCTCCGCAGGGAAAAGATCGTAAAAGACACTGCGCCCTGCCGGCGTCACGTGACGGGGGCCGTTTTCACTGTCGGTAACTTTCTTGATTCTCATAATTTCACCTTGCAATCGACTTAAATCGCTTCTTCGCCAATTCCAAATCCGGCCGGCTCGTCCGCTGCGTCTTCTTCTGGAAGCAGCGGTCACTCGCCGGCGATGCCGACCGAGCGCAGCGGCGGCCTGGGGACGGGTTAGCGTGGCCCCTGGGTGTAGGCGGCAAGTTCCCAGTGTCCGGTTGCCTCGTCGTGTCGCAGCACGTAGGTGTGCCCGTCATCAGCATCTACTTTGAACCAACGCTGCGTCGGCGCAAACCAGCGGTCAACGATGGCGCGCACGGCAAGCCGGCGTTCGCCGAGCCAGAAAGCCAGCGGCTCCTGTTCGCCTCGATAGCCTGGGTAGCATTCCACGCGAAGTGTCATGCGCTGACGATACCGCCAAGAGCGTGTTTGGTCTCCTGCCCTGAGCCGCCGCTTTGCCCGGTCCGCAATTCGCGGTCCACATGGGGCGCGAGACGGCCATTTTGAGACACTCGAGGCGCGAAACTGCGTGCCCAAGACCGGCCACCCGTAGCATCCGGTACGTCAACCTGCGGGATCGCGACGCAGATCCGCGATCGAGCTCGGGCGGCAATCCTGAGTCGGCGCCGATCCCGCGTCGCTCGTGCATCTCCCTTGCGTGGCGGGAGAAAATGCTAACCTGCGCGGACAATGTCGAGCCCATTGCCACCGGAGTTGCGGCCGGAACCGGGTTCGCCCGCCGAGCTCGCACGGTTCGCGGAGCTGCAGCAGCGGCTGGCGCCGCTGTTCCGCGAGGTATTCACCGATTGCCTCGCCCCCCGCACGATCGTGGTCGTGCCCGGGCTCAGCGTCGACCATGAACTGCTCGCGCGGATCGATGGTCTGCCACACTACGAGGAGCGGCAGCTCACGATGCTCATGCTGCTCAGGATGCCGCACACCCGCATAGTGTTTCTCACGAGCACCGCGATCGATCAGTCGATCATCGACTACTACCTGCAACTCCTGCCGGGCATTCCCCACGAGCACGCCCGGCGGCGACTTACGCTTCTTGCGGCGCACGACGGGTCGCCCGTGAGCCTGACGCGCAAGATCCTGGACCGGCCACGTCTGCTCGCTCGCGTGCGCGGCGCTCTCGGTGACCCGGCGCTCGCACATCTGTCCTGCTTCAATGCGACCGCGGACGAGCGGACCCTCGCCGTCCAGCTCGGTGTGCCGCTCTACGCCTGTGATCCTGCGCTCGCGTGGCTCGGGACGAAGAGCGGCAGCCGGCACGTGTTCCGTGAGGCGGGCGTCCCCATGGCGGATGGCGCCGAGAATCTGCGGGACATCGGTGATGCTATCGAGGCGCTCGCCGCGCTCAGGCGACGCCGGCCGGCGCTGGCCAGCGCCGTCGTCAAGCTCGAGGAAGGCGCTTCGGGGGAGGGCAATGCGACCTTCGACTACGCGGGTGCCCCCGATGGTGCGACGCTCGAATCGTGGATCGCGACCGAACTGCCGCGACGCCTGAAGTTGGAGGCCGCGGGGCTGAGCTTTGAGCACTACGCGGCGAAGTTCGCGTCCATAGGGGGAATCGCGGAAGCGTGGATCGACGGTGACGGCAAGCGCTCGCCCTCCGCGCAGCTGCGGATCAATCCGCTCGCGGGTCTCGAGACAATATCGACTCACGAGCAGGTGCTGGGCGGCGCAACCGGGCAGCACTACGTCGGCGCCCGCTTCCCGGCCAGCGGGGAGTATCGGGTCGCCATTCAGGAGTTGGCCCTCCGCGTAGGCCGGGTACTTCGCGACAAGGGCGTGCTCGGGCGCTTTGGTGTCGACTTCGTCTGCGTGCCCGAGGGCGGGACCTGGCGCCATCACGCGATCGAGATCAACCTGCGCAAGGGCGGCACGACGCACACGTTCCAGACGCTGCAGTACCTGACCGATGGACGCTACGACGCCGCGAACGGCCTGTTTCTGACGCAGGGGGGGCAGCCTCGTTTCTACTACGCGACCGACAACCTCGTGAGCCCGCACTATCGCCGCCTGACACCTCCCGATCTCGTCGACCTCGCGATCGAGCACAATCTACACTTCGATCCGGTCACGCAGGAAGGAGTGACGTTCAACCTGATCGGCGCCGTATCGCAGTTCGGCAAACTCGGCATCGTCAGCATCGCGGCCTCATCTGAGGCCGCTGAGGCCCTTTACGGCCGCACGGTCCGCGTGCTCGACGCGGCGTGTTGAGGCGAGCTCTCACGCGCCCCTCCGTATGAGGTCGGCTCTTGAGAGGGATTGTTCAGGACGCTAACTCCTTTCGGCCACTGGCGTTTTTTGGCAGGGCGTTGCGTCGCGCAGGCATCAGCTGTGCGAACGTCAGGTGCATCGGCGCGAGGGTCAGAAGCGTGGACTAATTGCGGATCATTTGGCTTGGCCGTCAAACTGCTTGCCGGAGAGCATCAAACTTCGCATTGAGTGCCTCGAACATCGCCGCGCGACGCGACGCCTCATTGCGCCATTACCCTGCCCGGAACCGGACGCTCGCGACAGGCAGCTCAGGGTCGTCCGTTCCGGTGCGGAGGAATGTACTTATTGTTCTTCTCATCGATGAGCGTAGCGTAGATGGATTCAGATGAATCATATGGGGTGCAGCCTTCCGACCTATCAAGTGAATTCCAAGGCACTGCCGAGGAGAGACTTCAATGTTAACGAATGTGGCCGTAAAAAAGGTATCTGACGCCAAACAGCGGACCGAACCCGTGTTCGCTATGGCCGATGCAATGTTACAGAGTATCCGCACACGAGCTTATGAACTGTTTTCACAGCGTGGATTCAATGACGGTTTTGCACTGGAGGACTGGTTCAAGGCGGAACACGAGATATCGTGGCCGGCGGCCGAGCTTGTGGAAGAGGACCAGGCCTATCAGCTTACGGTGGCACTGCCTGGTTACACTTCCGGCGAGATCGAGGTAACCGCTACACCGCAGGAAATCATCGTCAGCGCCGCCTCGGAGAAGAAAGGTGCTGCTAAACCACGAGAACCGGCCAAGGGCACGGTACGCTGGAGCGAATTCAGGAGTAACCAGGTGTGCCGGCGTTTCGAGGTACCGAACACCATCGACACCAATCAAGTCACAGCATCGTTTGAGGATGGCTTGCTGACGGTGAAGGCGGCGAAGCAGGGAAAAGCGGGGAAAAAGATTGTTCCGATGGCAGCAGCGGCGTAATCACCCTCAACATTAGCGACAACGCCGCGCGCGGCCCGCAGAGGGTGTCCTTCAGCGCCACGGTGACCGACCGGGCACTGAATAAGCCTTATGTCGGTTGATGACAAACGACCCCGGCCCTCGCGCCGGGGTCTTTAGTTATGGGCGGCCGGTAGCCACCGGCACCTCATTGGACGGTGAGGGAGCGTAGAGCGGGACCTGCCGACGCCCGCGTCAATGGTGAGTAGACCGCAGGAGCTTCCCCTGCAGTCGCTCGCAGAACCGTGCGTGAGATTCCCACCTCACACGGCTCCCAGTGTCCGATCGGGTGCGAACCAATGGCGCCAATGCACGAACCGATGCGGCTCTCGTCGAGCGACGCGCATGAGCCAGCGACCGCTGCGCCGCTTTTGACCTGCCAGCCGCTTGTACTTCCGGCGCGCCCAGAATGCGAGCGCCAAATCAAAGTGCCGAAAGATACAGGTCATGGCCGACGGATAGAAGCTGCCGTAGTAGTTCCACCAGCCCCGCAGCGTTGCATCGTAGTTCGCCGAAAACTCGGCCAACGTGCCAGGTGTTTGCCGTGGAAGATGCCCGCTGCGGATTTGCTGACGCATGCGCGTCTGCGCCTTACAGCTGACAGCGGGCTGGAAGCTCATGAATAGGCTTCCATTCCGGGCTTGGGCACGCCGCGGTCTGAACGTAAAGCCGAGAAAGCTAAACTGCGTGACCGGGTAATCGGCTCGCCGGTTGCTGTCCCGGCAGTAGACAACCCGGGTCTTGTCGGGGTGCAACTCAAGACCGCACGCCGCAAAGCGTTCAGCCAATCGCTGCTTCACCCGTTGGGCCATCTGCTCGCTCTGGCAATGCACCACTGCATCGTCGGCGTAGCGGGCAAACCGACATTGCGGCATTTCCCGCCGTATCCACCGATCAAACGCGTAGTGCATGAAGAGATTCATGATCAACGGGCTCACGCAGCCACCCTGTGGCGTACCGCGATCCCGATGCCTGACTTCTCCTGCCGCGCTCATCGACGGCGCCTTCAACCACCGTTCGATGTGGAGCAGCGCCCATTTGCAGTCCGTATGCTTCCTCAATGCCTTCATGATCAGAGCGTGATCGAGTCCATCAAACGCTCCTTTGACATCAAACTCGAGCACCCGGTCAAACTTCCAACATCGTTCTCGCGTCACCCGGACCGCGTCCTTCGCCGACCGCCCCGGCCGATAGCCGTAAGAGTCGTCGTCGAACAGCGGATCAAGAAGGGGCTCCAGGTAACTCTTGACGACCGTCTGGGCCACACGATCTCCTACCGTCGGCACACCGAGCAAACGGACTCCTTTGTCCCGCTTCGGTATCGGTACCTCCTTGACCGGCGGTGGAAAATAGCTGCCAGAAGCGAGGCGGTTCCACAATGCATAGAGATTATTCGCCAGGTCCTCGTCGAACTCGGCAATGCTCTTGGCATCGATACCCGCTGCACCCCGGTTCGCTTTAGCGCGTTTCCAGGCGTCGAACACCATGCGCTTTGATATCGCAAACGACTTCGTCGATGTCACCGAGTCCTCCGTTCTTCTCGAACGTTGATCGACTTCATCTCCAAGACACCGTGGCTCATTTGCTCCACGCCCATTACAGGCGCTTCATTGCTACTACAAGCCACTCCGTCCCTGCCGATCGCATCGGTATTCGCACTCGTGGTGTTGGCCACTCGCCGCTTTCCCTTTACATCGACCGTCAGGTTCTCATGTTCCATAACAAAGCCTGTACCAAGGTCACGCCGCCTATATACCGGTTGCCACCCGCGCAGTACTCAGACACCTCGCGGACTGTTCCCGGAGATGGAAGGCGCCTCCGGTTTCGACAACATCTAAGGTTTTTCGATACGTCATCAGCGGTTCGCTTTCGCTCGTCTCCCCAGTCCATACCCAGGCACGCTATACACGCGCCACTTAACCCACTCGCTCACCACCACGGCCTTGCGGCCGCAGCAGCAGTGGGCGGTTTGAAGCCTCCTTCTGAAAGGCGACTTCGAGGGACCTACCCTCATCTTTGCTATAGCATCGCCTGATCGGTCTCAAGCGTTCATGACACACCCCTCCAGAATCCCTTGAACCGCGCCGGACTCAGCTCTGCGTATCGGACGGTGTGCCGTATGTTCTTGTGGCCGAGCCACAGCTGCAGCGCCCGCGTATTGTGCCTGTCATTGGCAGCAGCCGGCCAACTTCGGTCATTCCGCAGACTGAATTGCCTTCCTGGTAGCGGCCGGTGTGTGTCCAATTAAGGCTGGCCCGTTCTCTGGGCTTCAGACCCACCGAGGTAGGAGTTGGAGCCCATTAGGTTAAGCAACCAGAACGCCGTGAAGACCCAAAGTCTGGATCGTCGTCTAGGTCCACGGTGTAGGCGGTCGCAGACAGATTGATTGATGCGCTGCGAAGACCGCACGATCGTCACCATATCGTCACCAAGCGGCGTCATCATGGGCACAGCCCAGGCAAGCGAGATCGCCCTATGCATATCATGCCTGTCTCTGGGGTGTCGCAGAATGCGTCGCGCCCCGTCCAGCCCAACGCGGACGCGGAATCGCCAAGACCAAGGTGGAGTCGAGCTGCCGCCACGCCGCCGATCAAGACGGGATCGATCGCTGAGCATGATCCGACGCTGTTGGTCGCGGCTCTCGAAGATATAGAGTCCAAGCGGCTGGCGATCGAGTGGCTGGTGGACGCCGGTCTGCTGTGGCAGTGCCTCACCTAGCAATAATCGTTCGCGACAGCCAGGATTCCTTGTTGGGAGAACTAGGCTCCCGTACCCAGGCGTCGGATCAGTTCCGCACTTATCTCGTGCCGTGCACTAAGTACTTTTAGCTGGTGAGCGGCTCGACGTCGATCGGCCCGCGCGCGCTGTGCGCAATGGCCTCATTGAATCCGGCAATCACGCGCGCCGCTAGCGTGGGCTTGGATGACATCGAGACCCGGCATCAGCAGGCCGCGCAGCGCAGGGCCGAGAAACAGCGGGCGCGGGACCCCGGAATGGAACCGGAGCCAGGGAGGAGGCAGAGCCGGAGTCACGATCAGCATCTGGATGTGCAGCCTTCGCCGGCGAAGACGCAGGAGAAGCAGAGGGATCATTTGCACGGCGGATCGGAGGATGATTTCCGGCTCTGAGTGCGGCGCCGATGCGCACGCGAGCCAAGGGGTCCTGACCGCTACGATTTGCAACAGACTCTTGCGACGCGCAAGGCTCTGATTCAATGAGGACCGCGTACCGGCGCAGAACCTGCCGGCTGTGCGGCGACTTCCGGCAAGACCACTTGAGACGCCAAATGACCGACATCGGGAATCGCATCGGGCGGGTCCCGGCCAGGTCCGGTCAGTGATTGCCTTGAAGTGATTACCGCGAAGCGGCCGCTCGTAGGCCGCAGAGGAAGTCGTGTGGGTCCAATCCCAGTTGATTCCAATAATCTTTGACAAATACTTGAAGCGCAGAATCGGACTTGCAATACTTGTACCAACTTAAGGGCAGGCATGTGATAAACGCGGGACGTTTGTCTGGGACCACTGCGAGGAACCCGAGACGCATGTTTTGCCGCTGATGGGTTCGCTCATACTAAAAGTCTCGCAGCAGTAAGGGGGACGTGTGATGAAAGCAAGATTCCCGTTCGTGGCCATCTTCGCAGCATCTTTGTTTTCCGCTGCCCCCATAGCAAACTCCGTTACGCCCAAAGCAACCTCAGGAGAGACCAATGCCCAAACCTTGACTCTGACAACTGCCTGTGGCAGCACGGTCAAAAACAACTGTCGCGGGAAATGCTACTACGAGTATGAAAAATTCATTTGCGGAAAACGCACCCCCAAGCCAGGTCAAGTCACCCCGCATCAGAAAATATATAGGGAATGCGTCCGGAGCTGTCCAGCAATTAAGTGAGCCGCTTTAGAGGCGGGATCGGTAATCGCTTGCTGGTGCACAACTCGATGATTTCGCCGATGGCGGAAAACCAAGTCGGCGACAAGGCTGTTCGGCATCGGCTGCAACCTAAATTGAGTTGCCGCAGAGCAGAGTTTTGGGTACTTCGCAGGGGCCACATAGTTGAAGTATGTCCACATGAGCATTCACCAGAAGAGCTTGGGTCGGAGTGTTCAGGGGGCGAGTCATCCGACGCGGCAGGTGACCTCTGACGCGGCTTCCGCAGCAAAGGGCTATGAACCTAAAGTCAGTCCCGTTACATGTCTGGACTGCCACTTGCGCGGCAAGCATCGGTCTGATCGATGTTGTCGTCTTCCATCATATCTGGAGTGGATGTCTTCTGATCGCCGCGAGTGTTGGGCTGGCGGCCTGGGCCTGGAAGCGGTTCAAGGACGCGCGCGAGGCAATGGCGAAGCAGATGAGTTGATTTCACTTCCTCGAAGCCGACGATCGCCACCGGCAGGTCGGGGTCACGAAGCGACCGTCGGCCGCTGGACCGGAGTCGAAAGCACCAACGCCTCGGCACCGAGGGCGTGACAGGCGACACCCGGCCAGGAGCGGACGGTTGGCGGGCCGACCAAGCAATCCCGTAACCGGTCATTGGCTAACTCATTGCGCTTGCTATTGATACGGGGTCACGTATGTCAATCCCCAGTAGTACTTCCAGCGGGTGAATTGTGCCTCACCGCCAATTTGCTCTACGAGGGAAAGGAGTTCTTGCTCCGTTGGGAAGTTCTTAAGGATGCGATGAACCGTTCCATCCTCAAGCGTTCGTAGCTGATACGTGTTGCCTCGTCGTCCCATTCAGCGATTGGTGTGCTGCTACCTTCGACGTATAGGTTGTCGAATGTGATGACTGGCGAGCCCGACTCCAAGAGCGAGTTGAATTGCAGGAGAAACTCGCAGCGCCGCGAGCGTGGAACATGAGAGAACCAGAAGCCTGCGAAGGCGGCGTCGAAACTGCCGATGTCGGGTGGAACGCGATATGCGTCGCCCAGCAGGAAGGAAACGTGATTGTCGCGAATACGCCGCCGAGCAATCTCCAGAGGTTCTGGTGCCGCATCGATCGCGACGATGCTCCTTACCACCGGAGCGACGAATTGCGTCCAATAGCCGGTTCCGCACGCCAACTCCAGGATCCTGCGATTTGAGAGCTGCACTGGCAGCCAGCTCTCCATTGCACGAAGATCTGGCTGGCGCGCCGGCTTTGCGCAGATCCTCTCGTATTCACCGGCACGCCTGGAGTAGTAGACGTGTATGCCGCTCGTCATGCCGGCCTCCGGCTGCCGATGATACTCGTCAAAGTGGCTTTGATCGACCTCCGGGTCGAGGCTCACGAAAAAGCAACCGCCTGTTCCGTATACAATTTGCGAGCGATCGGGTGAAGACGGCCAACTACAGTCACTCAAGGTTTCAAAATGCTTTCCGGAAAGCTGTCATACCTTTGCTGCCACTCGGTCCGCGATCAAGGCGACTGCCGTTAGCACTGCGCCCAGCGCACTTCCCTGCGAGCTGCGAAAGTAGAATGCAGATATAGACTACAATGGAGAGGACGCTTGTGGAGTGAGCCTTGCGGGAATGAAAATCAAGCGCAGAGCATTCTTTGTCGCGGCAGGTGCTCTTGTTGCGATCGCATGGCTAGGCGTGGCGCCCGGCGGTGATCGTCCAGCACCAGTTGTGAAACCCGAGGACCGCGTCTGTACACAAGATGCGGAATGCAAACTAGTTGAAGTGCCTTGCACCTGTGGACAACAGCATCTGGCGGCCAATCTTCAGCACTACAAGCGCTATGAACGCCACTCCACATGTACGAGCGCTGAGATTTCGCACTGCGCCAGAGTGGGCG